>Ga0208179_1000024_pt1 | contig 243391 bp, 238 predicted proteins | sample Malvired_Geostar_FD_184238 | JGI IMG/M metagenome (GOLD analysis project Ga0208179, IMG submission 184238) | Marine viral communities from the Global Malaspina Expedition - Malaspina viral metaG DeepMed_Geostar (SPAdes) (version 2) | ecosystem: Environmental > Aquatic > Marine > Oceanic...
CCCCGGCGGTGGCGACGGGCTCGGGGCCGGTCGTGCTGGCCGCAGCCTCCGGCGTCGCCTCGGAGGCCGTCGCCCTGTTTCCATCCTGCTGCGGCGACCGCTCGCCGGACTCGGTTTCAGCCGTGGAGGCCGTGGTTTCACCACTTCCCGGCTCGATGGCGATCTCGCGCACGCGTGGCTCGGGTGCCTGCGTGGCCAGCCGGGGCATCGACACCTCGGGTTGGGCGACGGGCCGGGCGGTCGGTCGGGGCACCACGGGTATGTCCCGACTCGCCAATTCGGGAGCGGTCGCTGCGATCGTCGGTTGCACCAGCTCGGGCTGTGGAAGCGCCCGCGCCGCCGGACGGGGGACTGTCGCCACCTCCATCTCCTGGACCTCCGGTGCGGCAGCGGCGATTTCCGGCATTTCGATCGAACGGTTCACGGACCGCGGTGTCGTCGCGGGCAGCACGAAGGTCTCGCTGCTGTCGGGCACCGGCTCGCTGACGACCAGCGGTTGTTCAACCGCCGGCGGCTGGGGGATGTCCCGTTCGACCACCTCGGGTGGCGTCGTCGGCACGAACGGCATCTCGGTCGCGATCTGGATGGTCGGCATGGCCGGCGCCGCGGGTTCCAAGGGTTCGGCTGTCGTTTCGGGGCTTGCCGGGGCGCCAACAACGGCATCCGGCGGGCGGCGGGGGCATCGGTCGGATCCTCCGTCGGCTCGGCTTCGCCTCCACCGACCTCCTCGGGCGTCCCGCGGCCGATGTACTCCACCTGGATGACCGTCTCCTCCCCTTTTGCAGGCGGATGGGCGACGCTTATCAGGTCCAGGTACATCAGCCAGAGCAGCAGCGCCCCGATGGCCACGTGCCACACCAACGTCGTTGCGCCCGCGAAGATCCGGGTGCCGCGGTCGTCGGGCTCCGCCGAGTGCCATTGCTGCAGCCACAGGGAGCGGAACGCCTGCCAGCGGCCGAGGTCCCGCGAGGCCCTCGGCGGCACCGCCGGTTCCCGCCGCACCAGCACGGCCGTGACTTCATCCGCAGCCGCGCCGGACACGCAGCACGGGCGTTGGCCAGCCGCATCGAGCCATTGCTTCCAGCCGGCGGGCAGCTCACCGGGTGGCCGCCGCAGGTGCGGCGCGAACAGCCGCATGCGCCGCTGCAGGGCCTGGATCAGTGCGTCGGCGGAGATCCTCAACGACGCGACGCCGTTGTCAGGCTACGTTGCCGCGGCTGATGTAGGGCGCCGCTCCGGTGTCGTGGTCGGTGGCGTCGCGGACGGCGGTCACCCCGGGCACCTTCTCCAGCAGGGTCTTCTCGATGCCCTGCTTCAAGGTCACGTCGGCCATTCCGCAACCGTGGCATCCGCCGCCGAAGCGCAGCATCACCACGCCTTCGGCGGTGACCTCTTCCACGGCCACGCTGCCGCGATGGGCAGCCAGCTGCGGGTTGATCTCGTTCTCAACGATGTAGTGCACCCGCTCCACCAGCGAAGCCGACTCGCCGGGCGCAACACCCTTGATCTTCGGCGCACGGATCTGCAGTTGCCCGCCGGTGTCGCGCGTTTCGTAATCGATCTCCGCACCATCCAGGTAGCTGACGCTAGCAGCTTCGAGCCACAGGGTGAATCCGGTGCAGTCCACGGCCCATTCGTCGCCCTGCAGGTCCGCCGGCTCGGTGAATTCCAGCCGCACGTCGGCGCGCGGGGTGCCGGCATGCACCGCGGACAGCTTCACGCCCAGCCCCGGCAGGGACTCGCGTTCGATCAGCTTGCGGAAATGGGTCTGTGCGGATTCGGTAATCTGGATCATGCCGCTATTCTAACGGCCTGCACGCTATACGACATCGAGCGCGCTCCACCGTCGACGGCCGATCCGCTTCCCGTTCAGCCGCGACCCGTCCGAAGGTACCGCCATGACCGACCTGATCCCCCTCTCCCAGGCCCACTGCATCCCCCGCCGCGGCATCGAGCACAAGCTCACCCAGGCGCGGGTCAATGAGCTGCTCCCGGAAGTGCCGGGCTGGCACGTGGTCGAAGACGGCCACGCGCTGCGCAAGGAGTTCGGCTTCGAGGACTACCACCGCACCATGGCCTTCGTGAACGCCCTCGCCTTCATCGCCCACCGCGAAGACCACCACCCGGACCTGAGCGTGCACTACGATCGCTGCGTGGTCCGCTATTCCACCCACGACGTGGGCGGATTGAGCGAGAACGACTTCATCTGTGCGGCGAAAGCCGACGCCTTGACGGAGTAGACGATGAGCCTGCCCACCCCGAACACCCGCTCCACCCTCCTGCTGTCGGCCTCGCTGGCGACCCTGCTGTTGGCAGGTTGCAACCAGGAGGCCGGGGACGCCGCGCCCGTGGTCATGCCGACCCAGCCCGCAGCAGTCGATACCCCGCCGCCGGAGTATCCGGTGGAGCTCGCCTGCCAGGACGTGGGTGGAACGGTCGGCCTGATCCTGAAGATCGGCACCGACGGAGCCCCCACGGACATCCGCGTCGAGAACAGCAGCGGCCACCCGCAACTCGACGCCGCGGCCGCCGAAGCGGTCACCGATTGGGTGTTCCGGCCAGGGACCCGTGGCGGCAGCCCGGTGGAGACCGACCTGCGGGTGCCGGTGACCTTCACCCCGCCGGTGGAACGCCCGGACGCATGTTTCCAGTTGGAAGACGCGCGCTAACCCTCGCCGGCATCAGGCCAGGCGGTCGAGCACCTGCACCAGCTCGGGCGCCAGCGGTGCGTCCAGCAGGTAGTGGGCTCGTCCACCGTCCAATGAGAACTCAAGCGTCGCCGCGTGCAGGAACAGCCGTTTCAGGCCCGCCTGCTCGCGCAGCCGCTTGTTGACCTCTGGGTCGCCGTACTTGTCGTCCCCGGCGACAGGGTGCCCGATGTGCTGGGCGTGGGCGCGGATCTGGTGGGTGCGCCCGGTCTCGATGCGGACCTCGCAGTAGGAATGCCCCCCGCGTCGCTCGAGCACCCGGAAGTGGCTCAGGGATGCCTTCCCGGCCCGGTTGACCTGCACGTGGCGTTCGCCGCCCTGTCGCAGCCCGACGTGCAGCGGCGCGTCCACCGTCATGACACCGTCCGGCATCCGGCCGGTCAACAGCGCCATGTAGCGCTTGGCGATACCGCCGCCCTCGCGCATCAGCGCCTGCATTTCCGTCAGCGCCGAGCGCTTCTTGGCGACGATCAGGAGGCCGGAGGTATCCCGGTCGAGCCTGTGCACCAGCTCCAGGGTGTGTCCCGGCCGCGATGCCCGCAGCGTCTCGATCGCCCCGAAGCTGATGCCGCTGCCACCATGGCTGGCGACGCCCGACGGCTTGTTTAGCGCGAGCAGGCGGGCATCTTCGAAGACAATCGCGGCATCCAGGGCGTCCATGAAGCCTTTCGGCGGTGTCGGGCGTTCGCCCTCCTCGGTCACGCGCACCGGAGGGATGCGGATCTCGTCCCCCCCTTCCAGCTTGCGCTCCGCCTTGGCCCGGCCGCCGTTCACGCGCACCTGTCCCGACCTCACCAGCTTGTAGACCAGCGAGCGCGGGGCCCCCTTCAGCTGCCCGAGCAGGAAGTTGTCCAGCCGCTGTCCCTCGCGGTCTTCGGGCACCTTGACGGTGCGTGCCCCGGGGCGGTTGCTCGTACTTTCTGAATGGGTCATCCGGAGGGGTTATCTGTTACACTCGCGACGCGAGATAAGGTTTTGATTTCGCAGGGAGTTGTCCCGCCGACGCGTCAGCGTGCCGGCTGTGGTCGAACCAGGGCCGAAAGCCCGACCTGCGATTCCGTTCCCCGCGTGACTCCTGCCTTCGGGGCAGCCATGTTATCAGCGGCGATCGGTGGAGCCCCGTCCCGCCCGGTATCCGGGGCGAACCATCGCCACGGGTGGCGGTCGAAGATGAACACGACCCGCGCGGCGACAGGGCCCCTGCCCTGAGCGCCGCCGGCCCAGAAAGATTGGAAAGCAACAAGCGCTCCCGCGGAATGCCGTGGTGCAGAAGCGCTGGAAATTGTCAGGCAACGCCAGCGCGCGCGGGACAGCGACATCGTCCGGCAGGCAACACGGTCGCGGCGGCGGGGCACAGGTTCCAGAGGCGAAACGCCACGGCGTTCCGCGCGTCAGAGCGCGCGAGGACGCAACAATGAAGCGCATGCTGATCAATGCGACGCAGGCAGAAGAACTGCGCGTCGCGATCGTGGACGGACAGAACCTCTACGACATCGACATCGAGCAACCGTCGAAGGAACAGAAGAAGTCCAACATCTACAAGGGCAAGATCACCCGGCTGGAGCCCTCGCTCGAAGCCGCGTTCGTCGAATACGGCGCCGATCGCCACGGCTTCCTCCCGCTGAAGGAAATTTCCCGCGACTACTACCAGTCCGGGGTCGACCACAACAAGGCCGGCCTGAAGGAACTCCTGCGCGAAGGCCAGGAAGTGGTGGTGCAGGTGGACAAGGAGGAGCGCGGCAACAAGGGCGCCGCCCTGACCACGTTCATCTCGCTGGCCGGCCGTTACATGGTGCTGATGCCCAACTCCCCCACCGCCGGCGGCGTCTCGCGCCGGATCGAGGGCGAGGACCGGGCCGAGCTGAAGAAGGCCATGGACGCGCTGACCATCCCCGACGACATGGGGGTGATCATCCGCACCGCCGGCGTCGGCCGCGACGCCGAAGAACTTCAATGGGACCTGGACTACCTGCTGCAGGTCTGGAAGTCCGTCGCCGAGGCCGCGCTGACCAAGCCGGCGCCGTTCCTGATCTACCAGGAATCGCGCCTGATCATCCGCGCCCTGCGTGACTACATGCGCCCGGACGTCGGCGAGATCCTGGTCGACACCGAGGAGATGTACGCCGAGGCGCGCGAGTTCGTCGAGCAGGTGATGCCGCACAACCTGCGCAAGCTCAAGCACTACACCGACGACGTGCCGCTGTTCAATCGCTTCCAGATCGAATCGCAGATCGAGAACGCGTACGAGCGCGAAGTCCGCCTGCCCTCCGGCGGCGCGCTGGTGATCGACCAGACCGAGGCGCTGACCGCGGTCGACGTGAACTCCGCGCGTGCCACCAAGGGTGGCGACATCGAGGAGACCGCGTTCAACACCAACCTGGAGGCTGCCGAGGAAGTGGCCCGCCAGATGCGCCTGCGCGACCTGGGCGGCCTGGTGGTGATCGACTTCATCGACATGTCGTCCAACAAGCACCAGCGCGAGGTCGAGAACCGCCTGCAGCACGCGCTGCGCCAGGACCGTGCACGCGTGCAGGTCGGCCGCATCTCGCGCTTCGGCCTGCTGGAGATGAGCCGCCAGCGCCTGCGCCCGAGCCTGGGCGAATCCAGCCAGCTGGTCTGCCCGCGTTGTGAAGGCCACGGCCGGATGCGGTCGGTGGAGTCGCTGTCACTGTCGATCCTGCGCGTGGCCGAAGAGCACGCGATGAAGGAGAACACCGGACAGGTCCTGGTACAGGCGCCGACGGAGATCGCCAACTACCTGCTCAACGAGAAGCGCCGCGCCCTCAGCGAAATCGAGAAGCGTCACGATGCGCCGATCGTCATTGTCGCCGACGAGCAGCTCCATACGCCGCACTACGAGGTCACGCGCATCCGTGAGAACGAGATGGGCGAAGAGACCAACCGGCCCAGCTACCACCGCGGTACCCCGCGCAAGCTGCCAACCCACGCGCTCACCAAGGCCCACCTGAACATCCCGGCGACCCCGGCGGTGACCAACGTGAAGCCGGCCCAGCCGGCACCGCTGCGCGAGCCGCGTGAAGCCGCTCCCGAGCCGCAGGCAGCCGCGCCGGTGTCGAGCGTGGTGGCGCCGACCCACTCCATCGGCGTGGTCGAGCGGATCATGCGCTTCTTCCGCGGAAGCCAGCCCGACACGGAAGGCTCCGACAAGCAGGACCGGACCTCGCGCGGACGCGGTGAGCGTACCGACCGTGGCGAGCGCAACGAACGCAATGACCGTGGCGACCGGGGCGACCGCAACGGCCAGCGCCGCGGCAAGGGCGCTCGCGACGGCGGACGCCGGGACGAGTCGCGCCGTGGCAACGGCCAGGCCGGTGCATCCGTCCCGGCGGCGGCTTCGGACAAGCCCAACGGGCGCAGTGGCAAGCAGGGGCGGCAGAAGCAGCCCAAGCCACAGGCGGCCGACGAGCGCGCCGCGGCAGGTACGGAGCGCGGCCAGCAGGCCGAAACGCAACCGAAGCCGCCCCGCCCGCCGCGTGGAGAGAAGCCGGCGAAGGCCGCAGCCGAAGCCACGCCGGAAGTCGCAGTGGCACCGGCCGCCGCGGTGGAGGCGCACACGGCTGACTTCAAGGACAACGAGAAGCAGCAGCAGAAGGACGTGGCCGAGCAGGACACCTCCGGCACCCAGGCCGGCGCACCGGCTGCAGAGGCCACCGAAGGTACCGGTGAAGGCACCGCACGCCGCCGGCGTGGTCGTCGCGGCGGACGTCGTCGTCGCCGCGGCGGTGGCGAAGCCGGCTCCAGCGAGGAGAACGGGCCTGACACGTCGCTGCTGGACGATGACGGCGATACCGAAGGTGGTAACACGCCGGTAGCGACGCGCTCGCAGCCGGAATTCGACTTCGATGACCAGGCCGCTCCCGACGCCCAGGCCGCCCCCGAGGCGGAAGATAAGCCGGCCAAGCCACCGCGCCAGCCGCGCAAGCGGGCTGCTGCGAAGCCGCAGGCCGGGGAGACGCAGGACGAAGCGGGCCCGGACCAACCGGCGCAGGCGCCATCAGCCGACGCACCGGAGACAACGCCGGCGGTTGCGGCCGCTGCCGCGATCCCGGTGGCTGCCGCGGCGGTCGATAGTGACGCTCCCTCGCCTGCCGCAAGCCCGGTGGTCGCGGCCGATACCGGCACGCCATCCACGGAAGCAGGATCGTCGTCTGGCGACAGCGAGAAGGTTGAAGAAGATGTCGTTCCGCAGCCGGAACCCGTCGCCGACGCCGCCGTGGTCGAAGAGTCGGTCGTGCCGGCTCCGGTCCCGGTCGAGCCGGAGGCCGAAAAGCCCCGGCAGCCGGAAGCGGGATCAGCCGTGGGCACGCCGCCGGCAGGCACCACGCCTGCAGCCGGTTCCTCCTCGGGCCACGTCCAGGACGGCAACGGCGTTGCCAAGCACACCGCCGGCCTGTTCGACACGCAGCAGCAGGAGCCGGAAGCACCGGCCGCCGAAGCCGCAGTCGAAGGCGATGCGGGCACCCGCGCATCCACGCAGGACACGCCTGGCGGTGACGGAGACCACGATCGCCGCGCCTGATCGCGCGGTGGCATGACAACAAGGAAGGGGCCGCTCGCGCGGCCCCTTTTTTATGTCTGCTTCCATGTCTGCGTGACTGGACAACCCATCAGAGCGCCATGGCGGGTTCCGCCAACCCGTATTGCCCCAGCAGCCGCGCGAGCGCGATGGTGTCCGTGATCTCCAGCTTCTCGAACAGCCGGCTCTTGTGCGTGTTGATCGTCTTCGGGCTCAGGCTCAACCGCCGTGCGATTTCTTCCTGCCGCAGGCCCTGGGCCAGCAGCAGCGCGATCTCCAGCTCGCGCGGCGACAGCTCGTCGAACGGAGAACCCGAGCTGCCCAACCCGGACAACGCCAGGTGCTGGGCGATGCTGTACGCCAGGTAGCGTCGCCCCTGCGCCACGTCGCGGACGGCGCGCAACAGCTCGGTGGCATCCCCGCCCTTCCCGACGTAACCCGAGGCTCCGGCTTCCAGCAGGCGGCGTGGCATCGGGCCGTCCTCCAGCACGGACACGATGACGACCCGCGTGCCGTGGTCGCCCTTGACGATGCGCTCGGTGACTTCCAGCCCACTGACCCCTGGCAGGTGCAGGTCGCACAGCACGACGTCGGGCTTGAGCTGGCGGACCAGCGGCAATCCGAGCTCGCCGCTTTCGGCATCGCCCACGACCTCGATGTCGACTTCGCCGGAAAGAATCATGCGCATGCCGGTCCTGACAAGCGCATGGTCGTCGATGATGAAAACGCGGATGGTCATCCTTTACCCCTGCGAGTTAAGCTCCAGCGGCGCAGGCTACTGAGCGCCCGCACGCCACGCAAGCAAGGACATCGAATGCAGCCACCCCGCGCCCTCCTCGCCGGCACCATCACAGCCCTGCTCTGCGCCTGCTCGCCCTCCTCGACGGTCGCACCGGCCTCCGAAGCAATCGTGCCCACCAGCCAGGCTGCCACGGAGTGGCTGGAAGTGGTCTCGGATATCGCCGAAGAGGATGACAATGCTGCCCGCCGCGGAGCGATCCGCCAGCAACTTGCATCGATCGGTCTGGAAGCCCGCGCGGAAAACTTCGACAGCGAACACGGCCCGGGCGAGAACCTGCTGGCCGAGGTTGGCGGTCCCGCCGATGCACCGGTGCTCCTGCTCGGCGCGCATTCCGATCGTGTGGATTCCGGAAACGGTGCGGTCGACAACGCATCGGGCAGCGCGGTGGTGCTCGAGCTGGCAGAGCGGTTCGGGTCGGATCCGCTCGAGCACCACCGGGTGGTCGTCGGCTTCTGGGACCAGGAGGAGCGCGGGCTGCTCGGCGCCGGCGCCTTCGTCGCCCAGGACAACGCGCCGGCCGTCCTCTACGTCAATTTCGATGTGTTCGGCTGGGGCGACACCCTGTGGATGTCGCCGCCGGGGCCCGAACATCCCCTGCTCGCTTCGAGCCGCAGCGCGGCAGATACGGTAGGCCTTGAACTGTCGGCGGCAGACAACTACCCGCCCACCGACCACCTCGCGTTCCGCAAGGCCGGTTGGCCGGCGGCATCGTTCGCACTGGTCGGTCGCGAAGAGATCGACGGGATCCTGGCCGCCTACGCCGGCACGCCTCCGGAACAGACCCCCAGGCTGATGGAAGTGATCCACAGCGAACTGGACACGGTCATCGAACTGGATCCCAACGCCGCGGTGCGCGGCATCGACGCGGTCGAGAATGCCTTGCGTGCGTGGGATTCGCAGGTGGGGACGGAACAAAAGGGGGCCGCGGGCTGATGTGGCGGAGAGAGTGGGATTCGAACCCACGGAAGGTTTGACCCTTCGCCGGTTTTCAAGACCGGTGCCTTAAACCGCTCGGCCATCTCTCCGGTGTGCTTTCAGCGGGCGCATTCTCGCACGAGACGGGCGGTTCCGCTCAGCGACCGAACGCCTTGAGTTCGTCTTCGTTGCAGGGACGGCCGGTGATGTCGCTGCAGCCAAGTCGGGCGCTCTCCACCAGCTCGGGGACCTTCTCGGCGAGGTAGTCGATGAACACCCGAACCGCCGGCAGCATACCGCGCCGCGAGGCGAACACCGCGTGGAAGATGCCCTGGGGCAATCGCCACTCCGGCAGCACCACTTCCAGCTCGCCCTTGCGTACGGCGTCGGCGCAGACGGTTTCCGGCAGCATGGTGATGCCGATGCCCTGTTTGGCCAGCGCCATCAGCATCGGGAAGTCGAAGCCCATCACCCTGGGGGCCAGCTCGATGCGCTCGCGAGCACCGTCCGGCCCATGCAGTTCCCATCGCTGCCGGGCGTCGTCTTCGCTCATGCTCATGGTGACGTGGTCGGCAAGCTCGGCCGGTGCCGTTGGCCGGCCCATCTTGCGCAGGTAGTCGGGACTGGCCACCAGCAGTTCCTGGATCTGGCCAAAGCTGCGCATCACCAGGCTGCCGTCGTCGTCGAGCTTGTTGCGGACCCTCAAGGCGACGTCGATCCCTTCGTTGATCACATCGACCCGGCGGTTGGTCACCTGCAACTGCACCCGCACCTGCGGATAGCGCGCCAGGAACTCCGGCAGCAGTTTGGGCATCTGTTGCTGGGCCGCACCCACCGGCACACTCACCCGCACGACACCGCGTGGCTCCGCGCTGAGCCTGTCCACGACCTCTCGCGCGGCGTGCGCCTCGGCCAGCATGGTCTGGGCGTGGCGGTAGACGCTGTTGCCGACATCGGTAACGGCAAAGCGGCGGGTTGAGCGCTGCAGCAGGCGCACGCCCAGGTCGCTTTCCAGCTGGCTGATGCGACGGCTCAGTCGCGACTTCGGGATGCCCAGTGCGCGCTCGGCGGCGGCAAAGCCGGAGTGCTCGACCACCATCGCGAAGTAGTAGAGATCGTTGAGATCCTGCATGCGGATAATTCCAAGTACAGAACGTACAGTGGCATTTGAGCAGGTTTATCCCACCAGCACAACAACCTAGATTGGTCCTCGACGCGGCGCGGCCGCCCCAAGAGGATTCCCCATGAAACTGCTCCACATCGATTCGAGCGCGCTGGGCGCCGGCTCCGTCACCCGTGAACTGAGCGCCGCCATCGTGGCCCGCTGGGCCGACAGCGTGCCGGACCTGCAGGTCCGCTACCGGGATCTCGATTCAGACCCCCTCCCCCATCTCAATGGCGACGCCCTGGCCAAGGCGGACCCGGCCGCGGCCGCCGAGGCCGAAGAAATCCTGGGCGAGTTCCTGGCGGCGGACGTGTTGGTGGTGGGTGCACCGATGTACAACTTCACGGTTCCGTCAACGCTGAAGGCCTGGATCGACCGGATCGCGGTGGCCGGCCGCACGTTCCGCTATACGGAGAACGGACCCGAGGGGCTGGCCGGCGCCAAGAAGATCATCATTGCCAGCGGGCGTGGCGGCATGCACCAGGACGCGCCAAGCGACTTCCAGGAACCGTTCCTGAGGTTCCTGTTCGGGTTCCTCGGCGTCACCGACATCACGTTCGTACGGGCCGAAGGGGTGGCGCTGTCGAGCGACCACCGCCAAAGCGCGGTGACCGAAGCGCTGGCTTCGATCCCCGAGCCGGTGCGCGAGGCCGCCTGATCGGCCGGAAGCGCTACGACGCCGTCAGGAGATGGCGTCGACGCCGCCCATGTACGGCCGCAACACCTCGGGGACGGTGATCGAGCCATCGGCGTTCTGGTAGTTCTCCATCACCGCGATCAGGGCGCGGCCCACGGCGACGCCGGACCCGTTCAAGGTGTGCACCGGCTCGGGCTTGCCGGTCTCCGGGTTGCGCCACCGCGCCTGCATGCGGCGCGCCTGGAAGGCTTCGCAGTTGGACACGGAGGAGATCTCGCGGTAGGTGCCCTGGCTGGGCAGCCAGACTTCCAGGTCGAACGTCTTGGACGCCGCAAAGCCCATGTCGCCACTGCACAGCAGCATGCGGCGGTAAGGCAGCCCGAGGCGCTCGAGTACCACCTCGGCGCAACGCGTCATGCGCTCGTGTTCGGCGTCGCTGTCTTCGGGGCGGCTGATGCAGACCAGCTCGACCTTCTCGAACTGGTGCTGCCGGATCATGCCGCGGGTATCGCGGCCATAGGCGCCCGCTTCGGCCCGGAAGCACATCGAGTGCGCCGTCATCCGCATCGGCAGGTCGGCGGTATCCACGATCTCGTCGCGCACCAGGTTGGTCAGCGGCACTTCCGCGGTCGGGATCAGGTAGCGCTTGCTTTCGCCAACCGCGGTGGAGAACAGGTCGTCCTCGAACTTCGGCAACTGCCCGGTGCCCTGCATGCTCTCCGGGTTCACCAGCAGCGGGACGCTGGTTTCCTGGTATCCGTGTGCGCCGGTGTGCAGGTCCAGCATGAACTGGGCGAGTGCACGGTGCAGGCGCGCCAGCGATCCGCGCAACACGGTGAAGCGCGCACCACTGAGCTTGGCGGCAGCGTCGCCATCCAGCCAGCCGTTGCGCGCGCCCAGCTCGACATGGTCGAGGACGGCGAAGTCGAAGCTGCGCACATCGCCCCAGCGGTGCTGCTCGACGTTGTCGTTCTCGTCGCTGCCGAGCGGCACCGACGCCTGCGGAAGGTTCGGGATCACCAGCGTGATCGCTTCCAACTCGGCCTTGATGGCATCCAGCCGGGCCTCGCTGGCCTTGAGCTCGTCGCCAAACCCGGCCACCTCGGCCAACAGGGGAGCGACGTCCTGGCCCTTTGCCTTGGCCTGGCCGATCGCCTTGGAACGGGTATTGCGCAGGTTCTGCAGCTCCTGCGTCCGCACCTGGATCTGTTTGCGTTCCGCCTCGAGTGCCTCCAGCGACTGCGCGTCGAGATCGAAGCCACGCGTCTGGCGCAGGCGGTCGGCAAGTTCGGCGGGCTGCTGGCGCAACAGGTTGGGATCGAGCATGGCGGCATCGCTTCCGGTGATCAGCCGCTGATTATCGCGTGGAACGGCTTGCGATGGGACCGTTTCCGGCGCATGGACCTGTCAGTGCACAATGGCGCGGTCCACCGCACCCGGTTCGACCATGCCCACATCCCCCACGCCTCCGCCCCGCCCCTTCCACGGCATCGCCGCCTGGCGACCTACCGCACGCTCGCTGTGGCTGGTGCTCGCCGCCTTCCTTGGCGGGTTGGCGCTGTTCCTGCTGGTGTGGTCGGGCGATCGCAACGACGACCAGTTCTTCCGTGCGGGAGACGCACCGCCGACGGCGCGCGCGCCGAGCTATACACCGCTGCCGGCGCCGCTCCCGGCCCGGGGGCGCGAAGGCGACGCCAGTGGCCTGGAGCGCGGCCGCGAGGAAGCTGCCCGGCAGCAGGAGGAACAGGCCCGGTTGGTTGAAGAGTCGCCGCCGCCTCCGCTGCCGCAGGACATCGCACCGCCCACCGCGGCCCCCGCGCTCACCTCGCCACGGCCCATCGCCGGACAGACGCCGCCACCGACCTATCCAGCCCGTGCCCTGCGCCGCGGCGAACAGGGGGTGGTCCGGGTGCGTGCGGATATCGGCCCCGACGGCGTACCGACCTCGGTCAGCGTCGCCGGCAGCAGTGGGTCGCGACAGCTGGACCGCGCGGCGGTCAATGCGGTCTTGCGCTGGCGCTTCGAGCCGGCCACCGCCAACGGGCAGCCCACCGTAGGCACGGTGGAGGTACCGATCGAATTCAATCCGCGCCGCTGAAGGCTGGGTCGGCAGCCGCCTTATTCCCCTGCTGGCTGCAGTTGCATGCCGACGCGGGTGGCCAGCGTTTCGAATCCCGGGAAGGACGTGGCGACGTTCGCCACGTCGCGGATCCGCACGGGCCCCGAAGCAAGCTGCGCGGCAACCGCCATGCTCATCGCGATCCGATGGTCGCCGTGGCTGTCGACCACGCCGCCAGTCATCCCGCCACCTTCGATGATGGCCCCGTCGGGCGTCTCTTCGATCCTCACGCCCAGCGCCTGCAGCGCCGTCGCCATCGTGGTGATCCGGTCGGACTCCTTGACCCGCAGCTCCGCCGCGCCGCTGACGATGGTGCGGCCCTGTGCGCAGGCAGCGGCCACGAACAGCGCAGGGAACTCGTCGATCATGTCCGCGACCAGCGCCGCCGGTACCTCGATGCCACGGAGCGGCGCATGCTGGACCACAAGGTCGGCGACCGGCTCTCCACCGTGCTCCCTCATGCGTTCCATCCGGATCCGTGCGCCCATCATCTCCAGCACCCGCAGCAGGCCTGTGCGCCGCGGGTTGATGCCGACCGATTCCAGGGTGAGCACCGAACCCGGGATCACGCAGGCCGCGACCAGGAAAAACGCCGCCGACGAGAAGTCCACCGGCACCTGCACGTCCACTGCCTGCAACCGGTGGCCACCGGACAGCCGCACCCGGCCAGGCGAGAACTCCACGGGCCAGCCGAATGCGGAGAGCATGCGTTCGGTGTAGTCACGCGTCGGATGGGGCTCGTGCACCTCGGTGGTGCCTTCCGCATAGAGGCCGGCGAACAGCAATGCCGACTTCACCTGGGCACTCGCCACCGCCGGAGCGTGCGCCATGCCCCTCAGTGTCGCACCACCGCCGATGCGCAACGGTGGAAGGCCGCCCGGCTCGCTGGAGAGCTGGGCTCCCATCGCCGTCAGCGGTTCGATCACGCGCGCCATCGGTCGGCGTGAGAGCGAGGCATCGCCCACCAGGACGCTGTCGAACGCCTGCCCCGCGAGCAGGCCCGCAAGCAGCCGCATCCCCGTGCCGGAGTTCCCACAGTCGAGCGCATCGCCGCTGGCGCGAAGGCCCCTCAGCCCGACGCCATGGACGACGCGCCGGTCGTGACCGGGAGATTCGATGGCCACGCCCAGCGCCTGGAAGATTGCAGCGGTGGCCCGCGTGTCCTCGCCCTCGAGGAAGCCTGAGATCTCGCTGGTTCCCTCGGCCAGTGCCGCGAGCATCACCGCGCGGTGCGAGATCGACTTGTCGCCCGGCGCACGCAGCTTGCCCCGCAGAGGTTCACCGGCGGGGGCAGCCAGCCAATCGATTCGCCGTGCGCCCACTCAGCCGCGCCGCTTCTGGAAGTCGCGCATGAAAGTGGCCAACGCCCGCACCCCTTCCACCGGCATCGCGTTGTAGATGGAGGCACGCATGCCGCCGAGGGCGCGATGGCCCTTCAGGGAGATCAGCCCCGCCGCCTTGGCTTCCACCAGGAAATCGGCATCCAGCGCGGGATCGTGCAGGAAGAACGGAACGTTCATGCGGGACCGCACCGGCTTTGCGACCTCGTTGCGATAGAAGCCACCGGAGCCGTCGATCACTTCGTACAACATGGCGGCCTTGGTCGCGTTGAGTTTCGCGAACACTTCCACGCCACCCTCGGCCAGCATCCACTTGAACACCAGTCCGGCCAGGTACCAGTTGAAGGTCGGCGGCGTGTTGAGCATCGATTCGTGCTCGGCGTGTGCGCGGTAATCGAGGATCGGGGGCCGTGGCTGCCCGGTGCGCGCAAGCAGTTCGGCTCGGACGATGAGTACGGTCAGGCCCACCGGCCCAAGGTTCTTCTGGGCGCCCGCGTAGATGACACCGAACTTCGAGATGTCCAGGGGCTCCGAAGCGATGCTGGAGCTGAAATCGGCCACCAGCGGCACCGCGCCGACGTCGGGTATGTCACGGAATTCCACGCCGTGGATGGTCTCGTTGGCGGTGTAATGCACGTACGCGGCATCCGGCGAGAGCCGCCACTGCGAGCGCGCCGGGATGTCGTGGAAGCCGCCGGGCTCGGCATCGGCGGCCACGTTGGGCTTGCCCCAGGGCTCCGCCTGCTTGACCGCGGTCTTTCCCCAGTGTCCGGTGACCACGTAGTCGACCGGCTGCCCGGCGTCGGCGAAGTTGAGCGCGAACAGCGCCTGCTGCGTGGTTGCCCCGCCCTGCAGGAACAGCACCGCGTAATCGTCCGGAACGGAGAGCAGCTCGCGCAGGTCACTCTCGGCCTCGGCCGCCACCTGCATGAACTCCGGGCCGCGGTGGCTCAGTTCGACGATGGAGGCGCCTGCGCCATGCCATTCCAGCAGTTCCTCCCGCGCCTGCTGGAGGACCGGCTCGGGCAGCGTCGCGGGACCTGCACTGAAGTTGTAGGCGCGCGTCATCCTGAACACTCCTGTGGTGATCGGGCAGTATGCCGCACCGCAGCACCAGCGCCAGCCCCGCGGCGCTGCAACTTCTTAACCGGGTATGAGGTCTTATCATGTGACCGATTCGCCGGAGCCATCGCATGTCGCTGCGCGACGCCCTGAGGATTCCCGAGCACGAGATCACTCCCGAGGCCGTCTATCGCGAGCGACGGCGCTTCATGGCGGCGATGGCGGCCGCGCCGATGATGGGCCTTGGCGGATGCGTCGAGGCCGACCCGCCTCCCCCGGTCGACCTGCGTGTCACGCCCGCCCACGCACGCGAGGGGTTCTCAACCCGCGAGGAGCTGACCACCTGGCAGGACGCCACCACCTACAACAACTTCTACGAGTTCGGCCCGCGCAAGGAGCAACCCTCCGAAGCCGCCCGGACGCTGAGCGCCGATGGCTGGACCGTCACCGTCGGTGGGCACTGCGCTAAACCCGGTGTCGTTCCGCTCGAAGAGTTGCTGGCACCCCACGAGCAGACCGAGCGCGTCTACCGGCTGCGTTGCGTGGAGGGCTGGTCGATGGTGATCCCGTGGCTCGGCATCCCGCTGGCCGACGTGCTGAAACGGTTCGAGCCGACATCCCGTGCGCGCTACGTGGCCTTCACCACGCTCTCCGCCCCGCGGAAGATGCCGGGAATGGCCTACCGCACGCTGGACTGGCCCTATCGGGAAGGCCTCAGGATCGACGAAGCGATGCACCCCCTGTCGTTCCTCGCCACCGGGCTCTATGGAAAGCCGCTGCCGCAGCAGAACGGCCTGCCCATCCGCCTGGTCGTGCCGTGGAAGTACGGCTTCAAGAGCATCAAGTCGATCGTCGCCATCGATTTCGTCGAGGAGATGCCCTTTACCAGCTGGAACGACCTGCAACCGCGGGAGTACGGATTCTTTTCGAACGTCAATCCCGAGGTCGACCACCCCCGCTGGACGCAGAAGACCGAACGCCGCATCTCCGGGACCGGCAGCAAGCTGTTCGCAAACAGGATCCCCACGTTGATGTTCAACGGTTACGGCGAGCAGGTGGCGGGACTCTACGCAGGCATGGACCTGGAGAAGTGGTTCTGATCCCGGTGGCCCAGCGTTGAGCCCGCGACCGGATCCGGGCAGCCGCCGGCTCGCGCTGTTGAAGGCGGTGGCTCACCTGCTGGCACTGTCGCCAGCGTTGGTGTTGGCCTGGCAGATCCGTTCGGAGCTGTTGACCGGCTCGGGAGCCCTCGGTGCGGATCCGGTCGCGGCGGTCGAACACCATCTCGGCATCTGGGCACTGCGCATGCTGCTGCTGACCTTGGCGATCACGCCGCTGCGCCAGCTCACCGGACTGGCGTCGTTGCTGAAGTTCCGCAGGATGCTGGGGCTGTACGCCTTCTTCTATGCGACGGCGCACTTTGCCGCCTACCTGGTGCTCGACCTGCGCGGCTATTGGGCGCTGATCTTCGAAGAGATCGCCAAGCGGCCCTACATCACCGTCGGCTTCCTGGCCTGGCTGTTGCTGCTGCCGCTGGCCCTGACCTCGACCCGCGCGGCAATGCGCCGCCTCGGCCGCAACTGGGGGCGACTGCACCGGCTTGTCTACCCGATCGCGATCCTCGCGGTGCTGCACTTCTGGTGGGTGGTGAAGTCGGACATCCGCGAGCCCCTGCTGTATGCAGGCATCCTGGCGCTACTGCTCGGTTGGCGGATCAGCCGCAGGGTTGTCCGGCGGCGTTAGCGGGTGCCGTACATCAGGAGCAGGGCCAGCGCGCCGGCCAGCAACAATGCGGCCACCAGCAACCACGGCATACGGCGCCATGCCCTGGGCACGCGGGCCGGCTCCGGCACGGGGAGCTCCTCGTCGGCGGCCACCTCCGCGCTTTCCGCCGTGGCCGCGTGGGCCACACCCTCGGTCAGTGGCGCTTCCAAAATGAAGCGATGGCCGGCCCCGAAGACAACCTGGGAACCGGCGCGCAACAACCCGTCCTGCACCCGGTGGCCGTTGACCAGCGTTCCGTCGGCGGACCCCAGGTCTCGCAGCACCACCCCGTCGGCGTGCGGCTCAAGCCGCGCATGCTGCCCGGCGAAAGCGGGATCGGTGATCCGCACATCCGCCGCCACGTCCCGGCCGACCACGCAAGGGTGATCCAGGCTGAAACAGCGTCCGTGGTGTTTGCCACCGATACCCCGCAGCACCATGTGGCGCGGCGCCGGCGCAGCGACGGTTTCAGAAGCGGGCGGTGCCGGCGCTGGTTGCTCGCCGAGTATGGCCAGCTCGCTGCCGTCCAGGTGCAACGCATCGCCGGGGCGCAGCATCGCCATCCGGCGTACCGGCCGACCATTCAGATGCAACCCCTGCACACCCTCCCGCACCTGTAGCCACGCGCCACGGCGGTCCACGCAGACCTGCAGGAGCGGATCGCCGCCTTCAACCGGGGACAGGCCACCGGCCGTATCGCGTCCAAGGGCATGCACGCCCTGGTCGAGCACCAGGTCGTCACGTTGGTTGTCGGGAAATCGCAGTCTGAGGACGTTCACGCCGCGGCAATCTACCACGCTGTCCAGCGAATGCGCTCTTGCCGCCGCCGCCTGCGCACGCACAATGGCACCCAACACAGGAGAACACCATGTCCAGCATCGACATCACCCAGCCCCACTCCATGCCGCCGGCGCAGGCGCGCCAGGCCGTGCAGGAGATCGCGGACAAACTGCACGACCGCTTCGGTGTCGACTGCCAGTGGAACGGCGACATCCTCAGCTTCTCCCGGCATGGCGTGGATGGCCGGATCGCGTTGCTGCCGCACGAGGTCCACGTGAGTGCGCAGCTGGGCTTCCTGCTGGCAGCGATGAAGGGCCCGATCGAGGCCGAGATCCGTCGCGTCCTGGAGCAGCGATTCGGCTAGGCGGAGCTGTGCGCCAGCTCACCCCGCCGTCGCCACCGCCCGCGTATATTCGGCCACCGATCCCCCTGCACCACGACAAGGCCTACCGCAGATGCTCAACGCTTCACTGGCACCCGCCGCACTGTTGTTGATCGTGGTGGCCGGCGCCGCCTTCACCGCCTGGCTGTGGACCACCTGGTCGCAGCGGCTGGTGGTCGAGGCGGGCCTGAAGACATTGAGCGCGATGCGCTGGCGCGAATTCTCGCGCTTCGTGATCGAGGCGCTGCAGGCGCAGGGCTTCGAGGCCAGCCGCGTCGAACCCGATGCCAGCCGCGGCCAGAAGGCGGACCTGCTGCTCAACCGCGGTGGCCAGATCTGGCTGCTCAGCTGCAAGCAGGGCACGCACCACCGCATCAGGCCGGCGATGGTGGACGAGCTCGCCGGGGCCGTGCGCGACAGCGGTGCCAGTGGCGGGATCCTCGCCACGCTGGGAAAGGCCGATACCGATTCCACCACACGCCATGCGCAGATCGAGGTGATCGATGGCCGAACGCTGTGGCCATTGATCGATCCGCTGCTGCCACCCAGCGTGCACAACGACCTGTTGGCGCAAGCCCGCAGGAAGACGGTCCGGGCCACTGCAATGACCTGGGTCGTGGTGCTGCTGGCTTGCCTGGCCGTGGCGTGGCTGGCCAGTGCAATGGCGGGAACGGAGGCGACTTCGCTGCCCCGCGTGGATCCCGCGCCCGCACCCGCGCCGGTCGAGGCACCGGTCGCCGCCCCCACGGTGGGCGAGCCATCCCCTGCCCGCCCGACCCTCACCGAAGACCAGCAAAGGCAACAGGCTGCGCAGGCTGTGGGGACGCTGGCAGACGTCGTGCGCGTGCAGTGGGCGACCAGCTCGACGCTGGTGGTGTATCTGCCTGGAGCCGCCGGCAAGGAGCACGTGGACGCGATCTGCCAGGTGCTGGAGCAGTACGAGGACATCCGCAACTCCCGCATCCAGCTGCAACCCCCGGAAGAAAGCGGGATCCCGGTGCGCTTCGTGCAGTGCACGGCGTTCTAGCCCGAGGAAGCAGGGTTACCGTCCCCGCGCGCTCCCCTTGATCGGGATCAAACGGACTCCTCGGCTGTCGGGCAACATGGTCTGGCTGATCTGGCGCGTTGCAGGAGTCCGAAGAATGAGGGGTTTTCTCGCCGTTGCTGCCCTGGCAGTGGGCATGTTGTCGATCTCCGCCACGCCCATCCCGGCCGCTGCCGGGCCGCCAGTGCCATTCACCTGGATGCCGGAAGTGGCGCCGCAAGGGCCGGTGCTCATCGTTATCGGGCTCGATGAGCAGCGAGCAGTGGTCTATCGCAATGGCGTGCGCATCGGAAGCTCGCCCGTGAGTACCGGGAAGGAGGGGCACGAGACGCCGACCGGGATCTTCAACATCCTGCAGAAGCGGCGCGAGCACTACTCCAACCTGTACAACAATGCGCCGATGCCATTCATGCAGCGCCTCACGTGGGATGGGATCGCCCTGCATGCGGGCCATCTGCCGGGCTATCCCGCATCCCACGGATGCGTGCGGCTTCCGTACGAGTTCTCCGAAGCCCTGTTCGGCATCACCGAACGCGGCATGACGGTGGTGGTGGCGCAGAGCCTGGGGCAGCCGGAACTGCAGTCGCCGGAGCCCCTCGGCATGGCGACCCCCAGCACGGGTGCATCGCCCGACTCACGATGGACCTGGCAGCCTGAGCGAATGGACCAGGGGCCGGTCACCATGGTGCTGAGCATCGCCGACCAGCAACTCGTCGTCATGCGCGGGGGCGTCGAGATCGGACGCGGCGATGTAGCCGTGGACGCACCCGACGTCCACACACAGGCTTACGCTGTCATGGGTGGAACCCCGGCCGGTGAGAGCCGCCTGGTGCCGGGCCGGCCGGCGCTGAACTGGATGCGGATCCCGATCCAACGGGATCTCCAGCGGGATCCATTGGAAGCCGGCAGCGCGGGGAACGTCGATGCGGCTGGCGCCACCATCAGCGGCGGCGCGGTCAGGATCGATCCGGAATTCGCGATGCGGGTGCACGATGCCCTCGCTCCCGGAAGCACGCTCCTGGTCACGCCGGAGCCGGTCTCCGCCGTGAGCAACCAGGGAATGACTGTCTTCGAGAGCGCACCACGACCGCAGCAGCCACCTGAACCAGCACATGAATGAACAGGGGAAAGGTGAACAGGCTGTTGTACCAGGGGTCGACCCGGGCCCGGCTATCACGTAGTTTTCACTCATGACCGGATTCCGATTCCCCGCCCTCCTCCTCGCAACCACGGCGGCACTGGCGCTCGCAGCTCCGCCGGCCGGCGGCAGCGGCAGCGGTGCCTCGTCCGTTCGTTCGGCCGCTGGCGCCCCGGCTCCGACCACGACCGCCTCTGCCACGGTTGCCCAGACCGTAGCGGGCGGAACGGCAACAGCGACCGTGGGCAACGCCTCGCTTTCCACGAGCATGCTGGCCACGCTGGTCGCCACGGCACCTTCCGTGGACACGCGTGCGCTTGGACTCGCTTTGGCGGCACGGGACTGCGCTGTCGCCTCCGGCCAGGCCGATCCGGATGCGAACCTCACCCTGATCGACTATTCCAGGCCGTCCACGGAGCCCCGGATGTGGGTGTTCGACCTCGCCTCCCAACGCCTGCTGTACGCCGAACACGTGGCGCACGGACGGAATACCGGCGAGAACATGGCACAGCAGTTCTCCAACGTCGAAGGCAGCTACCAGTCGAGCCTGGGTCTCTTCTCCACCGCCGAATCCTACGTGGGCAGCAACGGCTACTCCATGCGCATGGACGGCCTCGAGCCCGGCATCAACGACGCCGCACGGGCGCGTGCGATCGTCATCCACGGCGCACCTTACGTGGACCCGGAGCAGGCCCTGCGCCAGGGCCGGCTGGGTCGCAGCCTCGGCTGCCCCGCCCTGCGGCAGCAGGTCGCGCGGGAGGTGATCGATACGATCAAGGATGGACACCTGGTGTTCGCGTACTACCCGGACGAGGAGTGGCTCGCGTCTTCGCAATTCCTCGATTGCCCGGCGGGACGGTTGGCACGGGCGGCAGCGGAGGCGGACGCCCCGTCCCGCGGCTGACATCCGCGCTGCCATGCGTGATTGACCGGGTTGATCCCGATCAATACGGCGTCCCGTGGAAAGGGTTCCATTAGAGAACACTTCCAATGACGGAGCGCACTGATGGATGCCGGATGCAGACAGTCCAACGATAGGTCCCACTCCGGGGCGCACGGATGAGCGGCCCGGCTGCAAATGGCTTTGCACTCACCTTTCTCGGCGCCGCAGGGACTGTCACCGGCTCGCGTTACCTGGTGCAGGCTGGAGGTGCCCGCGTACTGGTCGACTGCGGGCTGTTCCAGGGCTACAAGCCATTGCGCCTGAAGAACTGGTCGGTGTTCCCCGTCGAGCCCGGAAGCATCGACGCGGTCATCCTGACCCACGCCCACCTGGACCACAGCGGCTATTTGCCACGACTCGTTGCCGAGGGATTCGACGGGCCCGTCTGGTGCACCCGCGGCACCCGCGACCTGTGCTCGATCCTACTGCCGGATTCTGCGCGACTGCTGCAGGAAGAGGCCGCACACGCCAACCGCATCGGCTCTTCCCGCCACCACCCCGCCAGGCCGCTCTACACCGAGGAGGGAGCCGCCGCGGCGCTCCAGCGAATGGTGACGATCGAGTTCGGGGAGCAGTTCGAACCCGTTCCCGGGTGTTCTGCTTCGATCCGTCCACAGGGCCACATCCTCGGTGCCGGGGCGGTCACGCTGGAGCATGCCGGCAGCCGCATCACTTTCAGCGGTGACATTGGTCGCCCGTCCGACCCGGTGATGCACGCCCCGCAGGCGCCTGCCGACAGCGACTGGATCGTGTGCGAGTCGACATACGGCGACCGCCGGCATCTGCCCGGCTCGCTGCGGGCCGAGCTGAAGCCGATCCTCGCCAAGGTGTTGGCCCGGGGCGGTACGGTCGTCATCCCGGCCTTCGCCGTGGGCCGGGCCCAGGCGTTGCTGCACGTCATCAGCGGCTTGATCGAGGACAGCGAGTTGCCTGCGGTACCTGTTTACCTCAACAGCCCGATGGCCGCGCGGGTCACCTCGCTCTATCGGGACCACAAGGGCGACCATCGGCTGGATGCATCGGCCCTGGAGCGCATGGACCGGATCGTGCACACCGTCTCCAGCATCGAGGAGTCGAAGGCGCTCAACGTGCGCAAGGGCGCCAAGGTGATCGTCTCCGCGAGCGGCATGCTGACCGGCGGCCGCGTGCTGCACCACCTGCTGGCCTACGCAGGCGATCCACGCAACGCCATCGTCCTGTGCGGCTACCAGGCCGGCGGGACCCGTGGAGCCGCACTGGCCCGTGGCGATCGCCTGATCCGCGTATACGGGGTGGATATCGATGTCCGGGCGGAGGTCTTCCAGCTGGACACGGGCTCGGCACATGCCGACGCCGACGAGCTGCTCGCCTGGCTGGGATCGGCACCCCGCCAACCGCGAGGGGTATTCCTGACCCACGGCGAACCGGATGCCGCCGATGCGCTTCGCCAGCGGGTGGAACGGGAGCTTGGCATCCCGGTATGCGTGCCGGAGTTCCGGGACCACGTGGACCTGACCTCGAGCTCCGTCTTTCCCTGCACTGCCACCCCACCGTCCCTGCCAAGGAGTCCGACATGAATCGCGTGAAGAACAAGACCTGCGTCGTCACCGGGGGAGCCGTCGGTATCGGGCGGGCCTGCGTGGAACGGTTGGCCGAAGAAGGCGCCCGCGTGGCCGTCATGGACCTGCAGGACGAGGCCGGGCGGGAGCTGGTGTCGGCGTTGGAGGCGCGGGGCCTCAGCGCCCGCTATTGGCACGTGGATGTCGGCGACGAATCCGACGTGGCCCAGGCGATGGACAGCGTCTCCGAGGCGTTCGGCAGCATCGACGTGCTGGTGAACAACGCCGGCATTGCAGGCGCCAACAAGCCCACCCACGAGATCAGCGAGGCCGAGTGGGACCGGGTGCAACGCATCAACGTGAAGGGTGTTTTCTTCTGCACCAAGCACGCCCTGCCCCATCTGCGGCAAGCCGGCGGCGGCAGCATCATCAACCTCTCCTCGATCTACGGGCTGGTGGGAGCGCCGGACCTCCCGCCCTACCACGCCTCCAAGGGCGCGGTGACGCTGATGACGAAGACCGACGCGATGATCTACGCGGCCGAGGGCATCCGGGTGAATTCGGTCCATCCGGGCTACATCTGGACGCCCCTGGTCGAACAGCACCTGCGCGACAGCGGGCAGCCGGACATGGAGAACGGCAAGTCCGACCTCGCGCAGCTGCATCCCCTGGGGCGGGTTGGACAACCCGACGACGTTGCCTGGGGCGTGGTCTACCTCGCCTCCGACGAGTCAAGGTTCGTGACGGGCTCGGAACTGGTGATCGACGGCGGCTACACCGCGCGCTGAGGGCAGCAAAAAATCCACCGGCATCTTGCGCACTTGCCGGGACCCTGCTGTATACTGCGCGGCCCGAAACACCGGGCGGTTAGCTCAGCGGTAGAGCATTGCCTTCACACGGCAAGGGTCGCAGGTTCGATCCCTGCACCGCCCACCACGAAACACCAGAAGCATCAGTAAGTTACCGCCGAAAAGCCACCCCTCACCGGGTGGCTTTTTCGTTGTACGGACAGGGGTACCGAAAGTGCCCTACGATTTCGCAACTCCCCGACCGACGGCCGAGCCCGTCCCGCCGACATCGGCACCGAACGCGTCGAATTGCGCGAAAGCGATCTCAACTTCTGCGGCACCACCTCCCTACCCTCGCCGCATGGCTGACACGTGGCGCGAGCGAATGGGGAGATGGGAGCTGGTCCGAGGCGGAAGAGTCATCGCACAGGTCACTCCGGCCGCCGGTGGCGTCGAAGTCTGGATTGATGCCCGCATGATGTGGGAGACCTTGGGAGGTCGCTCCCGGTCAGTGGCAGCAGCCAAGCGGGGTGTAGAGAAATGGCTACGCCACCACGCACCGAATCAGTAGCGGGCAAAAAAATGCCCCGCGCCACATGGGCAGGGGGCCAGGCGCCGCATCGCGCACAGGCCAGGATGGCTTAGCCGATGGCCATGTGGGCGATGTAGCCGGACCGACTCTGCCCCGACTCTCTTGCCTTCGCGTCGAGCCGCATCAGGACACGCTTGGGAAGCGTGATGTTGACCCGTTCAATGGTGTCATCGAGAAGCGCGGGGTCCACGTTGACATAGCTCACGATCCAGCCGGAGAAATCCCCCTTTTCCATGGCGGACTGTGCGGACGAGGGACGAGGAATCTCCCTCCCCCGATCCAAGGCAGCGTCTATCCATGCTGCTGCCGCCTCTTCTACGGCAGACATTGCTTCGTCCAACGTGTCGCCGGCCGAGAAACAGCCAGCAAGGTCGGGAACCACAACGCTCCATGCGGTGTTCTCGTCGCCAGCTTCAATCATGACGGGATAGCGCATAAATGCCTCCTACTTCAGCCCCGCGATCTTTCGCAGGTTGTTAACCAGCCCCTTACCCAGATCTTTTTTTGGATGCGGGACGGTAATGATTTCGGGGATGTCCGGGTGGATAAAGACGTGATGGGAACCGCGCACCCGGTCAAGCGTCCAACCGTGGGCCTCTAGCTCCTTGATAAGGTCGCCGCTCTTCATTGGTGTGTACCATACACACAGGAAGACAGTCGGTCAACGGGCACCCCGCCTCCGTTAAGGTTGCGACGTCCCCCCAATTTCGAGTAGCAGTCCGATCTAGAGTTTGCACCCAGACCATTGGAAGAGGCCGCGATGAACGACACCCTTCTCTACCACAACCCCAGTTGCTCGAAGTCCCGCGCCGCTCTGCAGTTGCTGCGGGACCGCGGCGTCGAGCCGACCCTCGTTCCGTACCTCGAGACGCCGCCTACGGTGGAAGCACTGCGGGAACTGATCGGGATGCTCGGTGTGGCGCCACGCCAGTTGCTGCGCACAGGAGAGGCGGAGTTCGCCGACCTGGGGCTGGGTTCGGAGGCCACGACGGACGAGGACATGTTGCAGGCGATGGCCACCCATCCCCGGCTCATCGAGCGGCCCGTTTTCGTGCGCGGTGGCCGTGCCGTTATCGGCCGCCCGCCCGAGCGCGTGCTCGAGCTGCTCTAGCAGGCCAAAACCTCAGAACGATTTGCTCTCCCGCATTGAGCGCACGTGGTCCGGCGCCACGAAAGAGTCGCTGCGGGCATCGGCCCAGTATTCCTTGAAGACCGCGTGCTCCGCCACCCCCTTGAGCAGCTCGCCAGGTTCCAGGAAGCGGTAGATCTTCGCCAGCGAGCGTACTTCCACCGCGGACAGCCGCCTGAGGATGTGCTCGGGGCCGATCTCGCGCGGATGGGTCAGGCCTGCGGCTGCCAGCAGCTCCGCCAGCGCATGCACCGTGTTGCGGTGGAACATCTGCACCCTCACCGCCTTGTCGGTCACGTCCAGCCCTTTCCATCGGCGCGGGTCCTGCGTCGCGACGCCCGTGGGGCAATGGCCGGTGTGGCAGCTGAGCGCCTGGATGCAGCCCACGGCGAACATGAAACCCCGCCCCGAGTTGCACCAGTCCGCGCCCATGGCGAGGGTGCGGGCGATATCGAAGGCGCTGGTGATGCGCCCGGCCGCCGCGATGCGGATGTCGTCGCGCAGTTCCAGCCCGACCAGCGTGTTGTGCACCAGCATCAAGGCCTCGTGCATCGGCAGCCCGACATGGTTCATGAACTCCGCGGGCGAGGCCCCCGTACCTCCCTCGGCACCATCGACCACGATGAAGTCCGGCATGATCCCGGTCTCCTTCATCGCCTTGGCGATGCCGAACCACTCCCACGGATGGCCGATCGCCAGCTTGAAGCCGGTGGGCTTTCCGCCCGAGAGGCGGCGCAGTTCGGCGACGAACTCCAGCAGGCCGATCGGCGTCGAGAACGCGCCGTGCTGCGCCGGCGATACGCACTCCACCCACGCCGGCACGCCGCGCGTCAGGGCGATTTCCTCCGAGACCTTCGGCGCCGGCAGGACGCCACCGTGTCCCGGCTTGGCGCCCTGCGAGAGCTTGATCTCGATCATCTTGACCTGCGGGTCGGTGGCGTTGGCGACGAAGCGCTCGGGACTGAAGCGCCCCTCTTCGTCGCGGCAGCCGAAGTAGCCCGAACCGATCTCCCAGACCAGATCACCACCATGCTCGCGGTGGTAGGGCGAGATCGAGCCTTCGCCGGTGTCGTGGTAGAAGCCGCCCGCCTTCGCGCCCTTGTTGAGGGCACGGATGGCACTGGCCGACAACGATCCAAAACTCATCGCCGAGATGTTGAACACGCTTACCGAGTACGGCTGTTCGCGCTTCTCCCCGACGAGCACCCGGAAGTCGTCCCCGGAACGGGGCGCGGGCAACATCGAGTGGTTGATCCATTCGTAGTCGGTCCCGTAGACATCCTCGAGCGTGCCAAAGGGCCGGGTGTCGTTGACCGACTTGGCACGCTGGTAGACCAGCGCCCGCTGCAGCCGCGAAAACGGCACCTCCGCGGTATCGGACTGGATGAAGTACTGCCGCATCTCCGGGCCGATGGACTCGAGCCCGTAACGGAAGTGCGCAAGCAGCGGGTAGTTCCGGCGCAAGGTGCTGCGCGTCTGGAGCAGGTCCACCGTGCCGATGACCGCGAGCGTCCCGAAGACCAGCACGGCCCACAGCCACCCGGTGCCCCACAGTAGCGCCGCAGCTGCGGAGAGAATGGTCAGGATGACGGCAACGATGTATGCGGTATAGCGCGACATGCGGGCTCCATCTTGGGCCGGCGCCGGTGCTGCGCCAGCCGTTGAAACGGTGGATCAGCGGGGGTTGCCGGCGGCAGCGGGCGGCAGGGCGCTGCGGAGTGCGGCCAGGACACTGCGGCCTGCCCTGCCATCCGGCTCGAGGCCCAACCTCCGCTGTTCCGCCACGATCGCCGCGCGGCTCGCGCTGCCGATGATGCCGTCCACCTCCCCGATGTCATGGCCGCGGGCCAGCAGCAACTCCTGCAATTCCCTGCGTTCGCGTCGGGACAGGCCCGGGTCGGGGGTCGGCCAGCCGGCCACCAGGCCATCCGATCCGCGCAACCGGTCGGACAACAGCGAGATGGCCAGCGCATAGCTCATCGCCGCGTTGTACGAGTAGATCGCATCGAAATTCTTGAATGCCAGGAACGCTGGACCGTCCTTGCCAGCAGGCAACAGGAGCGCGGTGGGCGTGCTCGAACCCTCCAGCGGCCGCCCGTCCACGCGCTTGATTCCCCGCTCGACCCAATAGGACAACGGCCGCCTCGAAGTCCGTCCCGACACAGCCGTGTCAAACCCGGCGGGCAAGCGCACCTCATGTCCCCAGGGTTGGCCGCTGCGCCAACCGGACCGCTTCAGGTAGTTGGCGGTGGAGGCCAGCGCGTCAGGGACGCTGTCGACCAGGTCGCGGCGCCCGTCGCCATCGAAATCCACCGCGATGCGGCGGTAGGTCGAAGGCATGAACTGGGTATGGCCGAAGGCGCCGGCCCAGGATCCGACCAACCGCTCGGCCGGCACGTCGCCCGCCTGGATGATGCGCAAGGTGTCGATCAGCTCACCACGGAAGAACTCCTGGCGACGCCCCATGCACGACAGCGTAGTCAACGATTCCAGCAACGGCCGCTTCCCGAAGACCTTGCCGAAGTCGCTTTCCACCCCCCAGACCGCCACCACGGTGGCCGGGTCGACGCCGTAGGAATTCTCCACCCGCGCCAGGGTATCGGCATGGCGCTCCAGCATGGCCTTGCCATCCTCTACCCGCTCCTCGTCGACCAGGCCTGCGAGGTAGTCCCAGATCGGCGTCTTGAACTCGGGCTGGTTGTCCAGCAGCTTCAGCACCGAAGTATCCGGCACGACAGTGCGCACGTGGCGATCGAACACGGGGGTCTCGATCCCCGCCGAAGATGCGTGTCGGCCGAGCCGGTCCAGGCACGAGCGGTAAGCGCCACGGTCGTAATCGGGGGCCGCCGGTGTCGTCGGCACCTGGGCGGCGGCGATGGGCGTGAGCAGGACGGCAAGCAGGGATACGGAAAGCCGGGGAAGGAACGCAGTCGGAATCATTGGGAAACCTTATCGGCCAACCGTGATGGGCCCGTCATCGTGCCACGCCGGGCAGCACGCCACCTCATGCCAGGAAGCGGACCAGCAGGTATCCGCCACCGAACAGCCAGACGAACAGCATGGCCGCCAGAAGAAGCGGCCGCGGGCCGAGCGCGCGGAGCTTGGCGAAACGCGTGGCCACGCCCAGTGCCGCCATTGCCGTGGCCAACAGCAGCGTGTCGAGCAACAGCAAGGCCGACCGGAGGCCTTCGGGAAGCGTCAGGAACGAGTTGAACACCACCACCGCGAGGAACCCCAGCGCGAACCACGGCACGACCATCGCGCGCTTCCCGCCCCGGCGCGACTCGTGCCAGCCGAGCACGAACAGCACGGGCACCAGCATCAATACCCGCGTCAGCTTGACGATGACCGCCGCATCCGCCGTTTCCGGGCTGACCGCGCTGCCCACCGCGACCACCTGCGCAACCTCGTGCACGGTGGCGCCGGTGAAGAGGCCGAAGGCGTCGGCATCCAGCCCAAGGTACGGATACAGCGCCGGGTACAGGAAGATGTCGAGCGTGCCGAACAGCACCACCGTCGCCACCGCCACGGCCACCTTGCTGGGATCGGCACGGATGACCCGTTCCACCGCGAGCACCGCCGCCGCGCCACAGATCGCACTGCCCGCCGCGGTCAGCAGCGCGGTGTCCCGGTCCAGGCCGAACCAGCGCCGACCCGCCCAGGTGCCCAGCACCAGCACCGACACCACCACCACCACGTCGACCACCAGCCCGGCGACGCCGATCGCCATCACGTCCTGGAAGCTGATCCTGAGGCCGTACAGCACCACGCCTGCACGCAGCAGCGTGCGCTGCGCCACGTGCATCCCGGGGGCGAGCCGCAACGGCAGCCGGTCGCCTGCGATGTTGCCGACCAGCAGGCCCAGCACGATGGCCACGGTGAGTGCACTGAGCTGCCAGCGTGCCAACAGGGGTAGTTCCGCAAGCGCGAGCCCAGCCAGCCCCAACGCTATCGCGAGGGCCAACCCGGGCAGGAGCGGGACGAGTGTCTGCAGGGGACGCCACCGGGACCGGTGCCGTGGGACCACTTCATGCATCGATGGCTTCCATTGCAACGCGTGGTGCCCGGACCGGGAATCGAACCCGGATGGCCTCGCGGCCGACGGATTTTAAGTCCGTTGCGTCTACCAGTTCCGCCATCCGGGCTGAAGCATCGCGACAAAGAAAAACCGCGCCGAAGCGCGGTTTCTGAAGATGGAGGCCGAGGTCGGAATTGAACCGGCGTACGCGGATTTGCAGTCCGCTGCATAACCACTCTGCCACCCGGCCGGATGACGCGCACCGCAAGCATAACGCCTGTGGCGCAGGTTGCGGAAACGCAACCACCTGAAAAAACAAAACCCCGCGAGCGGGGGTTGTTCAAAGCCACTCCGGCGAACCGGAGTGCTGAATCTGGAGCGGGAAACGAGACTCGAACTCGCGACCCCGACCTTGGCAAGGTCGTGCTCTACCAACTGAGCTATTCCCGCTGAGGAGCCGCCATTTTAGGCATAGAAGAAAAACTGTCAACTAGTTTTTGGCGTCTTCCTTCAGCGACGGCCAGGCCGCGCGCAGGTAGGCGAAACCCGACCACAGGGTGAGCAGCGCCGCGGCCGCCAGCAACCACTCGCCGATGATGAAGATCGGCAGCCCCCACAGCGGGTCACGGTAGAGCAGGAACACCAGCGCAACCATCTGGACCACCGTCTTGACCTTGCCCAGCGTGGCGACCTTGACCTTGGCACGCTGGCCGACCTCGGCCATCCACTCGCGCAGGGCCGACACCGCAATCTCGCGGCCGATGATCACCGCCGCCCACAGCGCCATCCAGACGGTGTGGTGCTGCTGCACCGTGATCACCAGCGCCACGGCCACCATCAACTTGTCGGCCACCGGATCCAGGAACGCGCCGAAGGCGGAGAACTGGTTGTAGCGGCGCGCGATCCAGCCATCGAGCCAGTCGGTGAACGACGCGAAGGCGAAGATCATCGCGGCGGCGAAGTTCGTCCACCGGTAATCCAGGTAATAGACCAGTACCAGCACCGGGATCAGCAGGATCCGCAGCAGCGTCAGCAGGGTCGGCACCGTCAACTTCATCTGTTACTCCGTGGGCGTACTGGCGCCTTGTCCGTCGAGCCCGTGCAGGGTGGCATAGATGCGCTCGGCGAGCGCGTGATTGACGCCTTCCACGCGCGAGATCTCCTCCACTCCAGCGGCCTTCAGACCGCCCAAACCGCCGAAGTGGCGAAGCAGGTTGCCCCGCCGTCGCGGGCCGATGCCGGCGATGTCCTCGAGCCGGCTGGTGTTGCGCGCCTTCTGGCGCCGGCCGCGGTGGCCGGTGATCGCGAACCGGTGGGCTTCGTCGCGCACCTGCTGGATCAACTGCAGGGCCGGCGCGTCCGCGCCCGGCCGCACGCAGCGGCCGTCCGGCAGCAGCAGTTCCTCGTCGCCCGGACGCCGCGCCGGTCCTTTCGCCACGCCCACCAGCGCCACGCCTTCGATGCCCAGCTCGTCCAGCACCGACTTCGCCTGCGCGACCTGCCCCGCTCCGCCGTCGATCAGGAGGATGTCGGGCAGTACGGCCTCGGCCTTGCTGGCGTGCTTGCCCACCTTGGCGTTGACTCCCGCGTCCGCCACCTCTTCGGCGGGCGCCGGCGCGGCGCGGCGGAAGCGGCGACTGATCGCCTGGTGCATGGCTGCATAGTCATCGCCGGGCTCGATGCCGGCGATGTTGTAGCGGCGGTACTGGCCACGCACGGGTCCCTCGGCGTCAAACACCACGCAGGAGGCCACCGTGGCCTCGCCCATGGTGTGGCTGATGTCGAAGCATTCGATGCGCGAAGGCAGCGCCGCCATTCCCAACAGGTCGCGCAGCGCCTCGGCCCGTGCCAGCTGGGCGGCGTGGCTGGTCCGCTCGGTGGCCAGCGCGACCTGCGCGTTGCGCGTCGCCATGTCCACGTATCCGGCGCGCTCGCCCCGCACCCGGCAGCGCAGTTGCACCTTGCGCTCGCCGGAGCTGGAAAGGGCCTGCTCGATGAGTTCCCGGTCCGGGATGTCCCGGTCCAGCACGATCTCGCGCGGCGGGATCTGCTCGCCGTAGTACTGGGAGACGAACGCGGCCAGCACCTCTTCGGGATTCTCGCTGCCGTTGGTGCGTGGGAAGAAGGAACGCGTCCCCAGGTTGCGGCCGTCGCGGAAGGCCAGCAGGACCACGCACGCCGCGCTGCCCTGCATCGATACCGCGAGCACGTCGAGGTCCGCAGCACGCCCGTCCACGTATTGCCGGGCCTGGAGCGTGCGGATGGAGCCGACCAGGTCGCGCAGGCGCGCCGCCTCCTCGAACTCCAGCCGCTTGCTCGCCGCCTCCATCGCGCGCCCCAGCTCGCCAGTGAGTTCATCGCTTCGGCCGTCCAGCAGCAGGGTCGCGCGACGCACGCTTTCGGCGTACTCGCGCCCCGCCACCAGGCCGACACACGGCGCGCTGCAGCGGCCGATCTGGTGCTGCAGGCACGGCCGGGAGCGGTTGCGGAAGACGCTGTCCTCGCAACTGCGCAGCTTGAACAGCTTGTGGATCAGGTTGAGTGTGTCGCGTACGGCGCCCACGCTCGCGTAGGGCCCGAAGTACCGCCCCGGCACCGAGCGCGGCCCCCGATGCATGGCGATCCGGGGCCACTGCTCCTGGGTCAGCAACACGTACGGGTAGCTTTTGTCGTCGCGCAGCAGCACGTTGTAGCGCGGCTTGAGCGACTTGATCAGCTGGTTCTCTAGGATCAGCGCCTCGGACTCGGTGCGCGTGACCGTCACCTCCATGCGCACCGTCTGCGAGAGCATCGCCATGATGCGCGACGACTTCGGCGTGGCGTTGAAGTAGCTCGAGACACGGTTTTTCAGCGCGCTGGCCTTGCCAACGTACAGGACCTTGTCGTCGGCGCCGATCATCCGGTAGACGCCGGGCGCGGTACTGAGGCCCTTGGCGAAGGCCTTGCCGTCGAATTCGCTGCCGCCCCTGCTCACGCCGACCCCCCCTGGCGCGGCGGCGGTATCGCCGCCTCGACGGCCGGGCACGTAGGATCGGGGAGGAAAGGTGGACGCATCGACTCCATGGATGGGGCAGATTATGCGTCAGCCAACCCCAACCGCCCCGATACCGGAAGGAAGATGCTGAACAACCGGCCCGAAACCGATGGCACCTGACGGCACGCAGACGGCCTCCGCCAGCCGCACTCCAGGCCGCGCCGCCGCCCTCGCCCGCCGCAAGCAGATCGCGCTGGCGATGCTGGCCGTGGCTGCCCTGGTATTCGTGGTCGGCACCTGGCTGGAGATGCGCCATCCCCACTGGGGCTTCGAACTGCTGGTGGCGATGGCGGAGGCGGCGATGATCGGCGGGCTGGCGGACTGGTTCGCCGTGGTGGCGCTGTTCCGGCATCCGCTGGGGCAACGGTGGATCCCGCACACGGCCATCATCCCGGCTAAGAAGGAAGCACTGGGCGCGGCCTTGGCGGACTTCATCTGCGAACACTTCCTGGAGAAGGAGGAGGTGTTGCGCAAGGTGCGCGAGTTCGATCCGGGCGGTCGCGTGGCGGCCGTACTGTCCCGGCCGGAAAACGCCGAGAAGGTGGGCGGGTTCGTGGTCAACCTGGCGCCCCACCTGCTTGAATTGCTGGACAGCGAGCGCCTCCATCGCCTGCTGCACAACCTGGCTCGCGATGCGCTGCGCCAGGTGGATGTGTCGGCGCTGGCCGGACAGGTCCTGGAGACGCTGACCCATGAACGGCGCCACCAGGCGCTGCTGGACAGCGTGCTGCGCGACCTGGGCTCCGTGTTGGCGGACCCGGCCACGCGTGACATGGTCGCCGACAGGATCACGCCCCAGCTGTGGTCGGTGCTGCGGCTTGCGCGGCTCGACGAGCCGCTGGCGCGTCGTCTGGCCGCGCAGGTCGTGTCCGGCGTGGGCGAGCTGGTGCTGGACATGGGCGAGGACCCGCAGCATGAGCTGCGGCTGCGCTTCGATGACTACGTCGAAGATTTCGTAGGACGCCTGCGTACAGACCCGTCCCTGCGGTTGAAGGGCGAGCAGTTGCGCGACCGCGTGATCGACGACCCTGCCCTGCCCGGCTACATCCGGGGCGTATGGGGCGACCTGATGTCGTGGCTGCGCGCCGACCTCGAGCACCCGGGTTCGGTGACGCGCCGCAAGGCATCCGACGCAGCCCTGGCCGTGGGTGCACGGCTTGCCGCGGACCGGGAGCTCCAGGCGTGGATCAACCAGTGGCTGTTCGATGCGGTCGAACCGATGGTCGAGCGCTACCGGGGCAGCATCCGCGGCTTCATCGTCGAGCGCATCAGTCGATGGGACACCAGCGAGCTGGTCGAGCAACTGGAGCTCAGCGTCGGCAGCGACCTGCAGTACATCCGCTACAACGGCACCGCGATCGGCGCCCTGATCGGTGGACTGCTCTACGGCATGGTGCAGGCGATCGGCTGGCTGGCAACGGCTGCCTGAGCCGCGGGTCAACGCAGCCTGCGAACCACCCCGTCGGCGGCCTGCTCCAGCATGTTCCACACCTCCTGGAAATGCTCCGGCCCGCCGGTATACGGATCAGGGATCTCGGATGCGTCCGGCACGCCGGTCCACTCCAGCAGCAACGCGGCGCGCTCCCGCGCAGCGTCGTCCGGTGCCAGCGCACGCACATCCCGCAGGTTCTGGCGGTCGGCGCACAGTATCCAGTCGAAGCGTTCGAAGTCTTCCGGTGTGAACTGGCGCCCGCGCAGGCCTGCGATGTCCACCCCGCGCTCAGCCGCGGTCTCGATGGCCCGGCGGTCGGGTTCACAGCCCACGTGCCAGTCGCCGGTACCGGCCGAATCCAGCTCCACGCGTTCTGCGAGGCCCTCGGACAGGAGCCGCGCCCGCAGGATGCCCTCGGCCATCGGCGAGCGGCAGATGTTGCCGAGGCAGACAATGAGCAACCGGAGCTTCTCAGGCATGTGCGAGCCTCTCCTCGGCACGCGCCAGGTCCCCGGGTGTATCAACGCCGGGCGGGAACGGCTCGGGGGTCAGGCCCACGCTGATGCGGTGGCCGGCTTCCAGCACGCGCAACTGCTCGAGCGATTCGATCTGCTCCAGGCGGCCCGGGGGCAATGCGGTGAAGTGCTGCAGGAACCCGGCCCGGTAGGCGTAGATGCCGATATGCCGGAGCCAGTGCCCGCCCGGCGGCATGCTGTCGCGACCTCCGGCAAAGTGGTCGCGTGGCCACGGCATCGGCGCGCGGCTGAAGTACAGGGCATCACCGGCGGCATCGCGCACCACCTTCACGGTGTTGGGGTCCAACAGGTCCCCGAGCGACTCGACGGGGGTGGAAAGCGTCGCCATCTCCGCGCCACTTTCTTCCAGCAGGGCGGCGGCGGCGCTGATACCGGCGGCCGGTGCGAAGGGCTCGTCGCCCTGCAGGTTCACGACAATGGTGTCCTCGCTCCAACCGGCGATGCGGGCGCATTCGGCGAGGCGGTCCGAGCCCGACGCGTGGTCCTTGGCCGTCATGGCAACCCGGACGCCGGCACCCTGGAGCGCCGCGGCAATGCGGTCGTCATCCGCCGCAACCCATACCTCGGATGCACCGGCGGCCAGGGCGCGGCGAGCCACGTGCAGGACCAGGGGCTCGCCCGCCAGCAACCGCAGCGGTTTACCCGGCAGGCGCGAGGCATCGTGGCGGGCGGGGATGGCGACTACGAAATCGGGCTGGCTCATGGCCGGGATTGTTGCATGTGGCGGCACCGTGGCCGTCAACGTCTGCCTTGGGAACGGGTCGCGACTTACGTCGCTCCTACAGAGATGTCGGGGGGCGACGACGGGGCCGAGATCGAATCGAGGCGGTCCAGCAGGGAGATCCAGAAGGCTTCGGGCAGCTCGGCGTGCACCGGCACGCTATGGAAGGCGTCGGTGGCGAACTCGGCGCATTTGACCGCGTCCTTCTCCGTCATCAGCACCGGCAACTGGCTGCCGAACTCGAAGTCCGCCGCACGGTAGCGATGGTGGTCGGCGAAGGCATGCGGGACCACCGCGATGCCGAGGTTTCGCAGCATCACGAAGAAGCGCTCCGGGTTGCCGATGCCCGCGACCGCATGCACGCGATGGCCCTTGAAGGATTCGAGCGCGCGCGGGCGCCCGCCCCGGACCGGCACGGCACGGTCGAACAGGAGGCGCATCGGCCACTCGCCGAAGCCCGCGTCCCCGCCATTGATCACCCGGAAGTCGCAATCGGCCGCACGGGCCGGCAGCTCCCGCAGCGGGCCGGCGGGCAGCAACTGGCCGTTACCGTAGCGCCGGCGCCCGTCGACCACCTCGATCTCGATGTCCCGCCGCAGGCGGTAGTGCTGCAGTCCGTCATCGCAGATGACGACGTCACAGCCGGCGGCGGCCAGCGCTTTCGCAGCAGCGGCACGGTCGCGATCCGCCCGCAGCATCACTCCGGTGCGGCGGGCAATCAGCACCGGCTCATCGCCGCCGACGTCGGGCGGCGTCGCGGCATCGACCCACACCGCTGCACTGGCGTCCGAACGTCCGTAGCCACGGCTAGCGACGCCGGGATTCCAGCCTTCGCTGCGCAGGCGTTCCACCAGCGCGATCGTCATCGGGGTCTTGCCGGTCCCGCCGGCGGTGATGTTGCCGACCACGATGACCGGTACCCCGGGATGCCCGCGCCTGAGCCAGCCACGCGCGTACAGTCGCCGCCGCAGACCGCTGACGGCCGCGTAGACCGCCGCGAGCAACCTCGACGCGAGCGGTACCCCGCCCCCGCCATACCAGTAGGGCGGCTGGTGATCCCGTCTCGGCCCCGGCGATGCGTTCATTGCGGCTCCCGGAACTGCATCCGGTGCAGGTGGGCGTAGAGGCCTTCCTTCGCGAGCAGTTCGGTGTGCGTACCGCGCTCTACGATCCGCCCCTCGTCAAGCACGAGCACCTGGTCAGCGTGTTCGATCGTCGACAACCTGTGCGCGATCACCAGCGTGGTGCGATCCGGCATCAGGCGGTTGAGCGCATCCTGCACCAGACGCTCGGACTCGGTGTCCAGGGCGGCGGTGGCTTCGTCGAGGATCAGGATCGGCGCGTCCTTCAACATGGCCCGGGCGATCGCCACCCGCTGGCGCTGGCCGCCGGAGAGGCGGCCGCCTTTCGCGCCGACGCTGGTCATGGCCCCTTCGGGCAGGCGTTCGACGAACTCCATGGCGTTCGCGCCGCGGATCGCCCGGTCCAGTTGCTCGGGGGCCGCCTGCTCCATTTCGCCATAGGCGATGTTGGCCGCGACGCTGCCGTCGAACAGCATCACCTGCTGGCTGACCAGGGCGATCTGGCGCCGGAGGTCGGCCAGCCTGTATTCCCGCAGCGGATGGCCATCCAGCAGGATCTCGCCGGATTCCACCTCGTAAAACCGCGGTATCAGCTTGATCAGGGTCGACTTGCCACTGCCGGAACGGCCGACGATGGCGGTGACGGTCCCGGGCCTGGCGATGAAGCTGGCGTCCGACAGCGCCGGCGCCCCCTGCCCTTCGTAGCGTGCCGAAACATTGCGGAATTCGATCAGCCCCTGAGCGCGCTCCAGGGTCCGCGTGCCGGTATCGGCCTCGTCCGGGGCATCGACCACGTCGAACAGCCGGTCCGCGGAGGCAACGCCGCGCTGGAGCATGCCTTGCACGTTGGTCAGGGACTTGAGCGCCGGGATGATCGCCATCATCGAAATCATCAGCGTGACGAAGCCACCTGCGGTCAGGCGTCCCGCCAGGGCCTCGCGTCCGGCGAAGAACAGCAGCAGCGCCAGTCCGATGGAACCCATCAGCTGGACCATCGCCGAAGAGATGCTGCGGGTGGATTCGACCTTCAGGCTCAACTTCAGGTGGTGGTCCGCCTGCTTCCGGTAACGCGCCAGTTCGACCTCCTGGGCGCCATAGACCTTGACCTCCTGCTGCCCGCCCAGCGCCTGGTCGGCGGACTGCATCAGCGCCGCGCCGCTTTCCTGGATCTTGTGGCTGATGCGGCGATACCGCTTGCCGACCTTGTCCATCACCCAGGCCAGCGGCGGCGCCATGATCAGGATGGCGATCGTCACCTGCCAGCTGGTGTAGAGCATCACCCCCAGCATCACGATGACCTGCAGGGACTGCTGCACCATCACCTTCATCGCGTCGATGGCCGCCTGCGCCACCTGGTCGCTGTCGGAACCGAGGCGGACCAGCATCGAGGGCACCGGCTCGCTGTCGAAGCGCATGCCGGGCAACCGCAGGTACTTGCCCAACACCCCCACCCGCATGTCGCGGGCGATGCCCCGTCCCGCCCGCGCCATGTTGACGTCGGTCAGGTACCCGGCAATGCCGCGCAGCACGAACAGACCCACGATCGCCAGCGGCAACAGGATGCTGAGGTCGGCATCCTTTTCGATGAAGGTGGCGTCGACCACCGGCTCCATCAGCTTGGCGAAGGCGCCGGCGGCGGCCGCTTCGATCAGCATGCCGACGGCGGCGATGCCGAGCAGCGTCTGGTACGGGCGGGCGAAACCGAGCAGGCGCCGGTAGACCGCCCACGGCGAGCCAGGCTCGGTCACTCGGTGTCCCCGGCGGTTGGCGCATCCCCGCCCTCGGCGGGCGCCGTGGCGCTCATGATGCGCCGGAAGCCGAGTTGCCCCAGCGCATCGTAGACGGTGACCACCGCCTGGTACGGCGTGCGGGCGTCCGCCCGCAGCATGACCGGCCGCTCGCGGTCACTGCCGGCGACCTCGACGATGGTGGACTTCAGCGATTCCAGGTCGTCTCGCAACACCTCGCGGTCGTCGACGAAGAACCGCCCCTGCGCGTTGACCAGTACGACCAGCGGCTGGTTCGCCTCCACCTGCTCACCCGTCGCCCTCGGCAGTTCCAGCTTGATCACCGAACGTGCGTCGAAGGTCGCGGTGACCACGAAGAAAATGATCATCACCAGGAGCACGTCGATCAGCGGGATCAGGCTGATCTCGGGCTCGTCGTGGGCGCGGTGGTCGCGGATGCGCATCGGCTCAGCTCGCGCTCACCGGCGGGGAGATGCCGTGGGCGCCAGGGGCGACCTCGGCCGAGGCCGGCGGCAGCTCGATGGCGTCGAGCAGCTGGATCGCCTCCGACTCCATGTCGACGATGTACTCCGCGATGCGACCCCGGAACCAGCGGTGCGCCATCAGGGCCGGGATGGCCACCACGAGGCCGGCAGCCGTGCTGACGAGCGCCTTGCCGATGCCGCCCGCGAGCAGGTTCACGTCGCCGATACCGGTGTCGAGGATGCCGAAGAACATCTGGATCATGCCCACCACCGTCCCGAACAGCCCCAGCAACGGGCCGGCCGCGGCGATGGTGCCCAGCGTGTTGAGGAAGCGCTCCATCCGGTGCACCAGATGGCGGCCGACGTCCTCGATGCGCTCGCGGACCTGGTCGCGTGGCCGGTGGCGCACGTCGAGCGCGGCGGCAAGCAACTCGCCCAGCGGGGATGTCGCCCGGAGGGAGTCGATATGCCCGGCTGCGAGCTTCCCGCCGGCGGCCCAGGTGCGAACTTCCTTGCCCAGGCCCGGCGGCAGCACGGTCGCCCGCCGCAACGCCCACGCCCGCTCCACGATGATGGCCAGCGCAAGCGCCGACAAAACCAGCAGCGGGATCATCGGCCAACCACCGGCCATGACGAGTTCCAGCACGTGCAAACCTCCGGCCGAACGGGCCGATTCAATCCGGCCGATAGGATAGCCCAGCCGGCGGCCCCGCCGCGGCCTGCTCCAGCCGGCGTGCAGCATCCCACGCACGCGGGTGTGAGGCGCGTCGCGTTTCCAGGCGGGGCCCTTCAGCGCCCATGTGCACCACCAGCGCGCCACCCTCCGCCGTCCCCGACACCTGCGCTCCGTGCGACCGCCACCGCTCGACAACGTCCTCCCGCGGATGGCCGAAACGATTCCCGTGCCCGCTGGATACCAGTGCCATTTCCGCTGCCGTGGCTTCGACGAACGAGGGGTCAGAACTCCCGCCGCTTCCGTGGTGGGCGATCAGCGCCACGTCCGCAGCCACCGTCGCTGCCGGATCCTCGCGGCTTCGACGGACGAGGTCACGCTCGACCACGTCCCCGATGTCCCCGGTCAACAGGACGCTGCCATGATTGCCTTCGATGCGCAGGACGCAACTGGCCTCGTTCCCGAGGTATGGAAAGTACTTCGGCGGATGCAGGAACCGGAACCGCACACCGTCCCATGCCCACTCCTCGCCGCCAACGCATGTCGTCGAGCCATCGATGCCCGCACCTTGCGGCGCGATGACGCGCTCCGCCGGGAAAGTCGCCCGGACCGCCGCGAAGCCGCCGGCATGATCATTGTCTCCATGGCTGACCACCACCCGATCCAGCTGCCTCACGCCCAGGGCACGCAGCGACGGCACCACGACGCGTTCGCCGGCGTCGAAACCCTCGGCCGCGGCGGGTCCCGCGTCGTACAACAGGGTGCGGTTGGACGTGCGTACCAGCACCGAAAGCCCCTGCCCCACGTCCAGGACCTGCAACTCGAACTCGCCCGGGGCCGGCAGGTTGCGCGCAGGCCACAGCAGCGGGAGCCACAACAACACCGCCAGCGGGCGACCCGGCAATCCCCGCGGCAGCAACAGCCAGAAGGCCCCGAGCAAGGCCAGCGGCAACGCGAACCACCGCGGCTCCGGCAGCCACAACAGCGAGAAGGGACTCTGCGCGACCCGCTCGAACAGGCTCCAGCTTGGCTCGAAGCACCAGGCGGCCGCGCGCCACGCCCAGCCGCCCAGACCTGCCTGCATCACTTCCAGCGCTGTGCCGAGCAGTGACAACGGCACCACCACCAGGCTCCACCACGGGACGGCGAGCAGGTTCGTCAGCGGGCCGGCGATCGAGGCCTCGCCAAAGAGCATGGCGCTGAGCGGAAGCAACCCCAGCGTTGCCACGCCTTGGGCAGAGAACAGATCGCGGAGCGGATTGCGCCCTGCGTCCGGCAGACACCAGACCAGCCACGCCACCCCGGCAAAGCTGAGCCAGAAGCCCGCGCCCAGAACGGAAAGAGGATCTGCGAGCAGCAACGCGATCGCGGCGAGTGCCATGCTGTCGAAGGCTCCGGCACGCCTGCGGAAGATCCGCAACCCGGCGATCACCGCGATCATGAGGACGGTGCGGACCGTTGGCAGCGCGAAGCCTGCTATCGCGGCGTAACCCGCCGCGCCCAGCAGTGCCGCGACGGCCGCGGCAGTCGGCCGGGGCAGGCGCCGGGCGAGCGAGGGCAACACCCACCAGATGCCGCCAGCGAACAGCGCAAAGAATCCCGATACGAGTCCTACGTGGAAGCCCGAGATCGCCACCAGGTGCACCAGGCCGGTTGCACGAAGGGTGCGCCAGTCCTCGTCGGCCAGCAGCCGCGTGTCACCTAGCGCGAGCGCCCGTATGAACCTGCCGCTTTCCGACGGGATCGACATGGAAATCCGATCGGCCATCGACTCCCGCCACGCATGCAGCCCCGACGGGCCACGCCGCAGCAGGGCGGCACCGGGTTCCCGGACATAGCCGTTGGCGACCAGTCGCCGCGCGAGCGCGTGCTTCTCGCTATCCGCACCGCCCGGATTGCGCAGCCCACGCGGCGCCTTCAGCCGGACCTGCTGGGTCCAATCCTGCCCGGCCCGCAAGCGGTCGCGCCCGGTCGGGCTGCCATCGAAATCGTCGTACCACGACAGTCGGACCAGTCGGCCACGCAGCGGCTCGGGCTGCGAGTGGTCCTGCGCGATCCGGAACAGATAGGAAGTGCGCCGTGCCTGGTGGTCCGGCAGGTCCACGATGCGCCCCGACACCTCGAAGTCCCCACCCTCGAGCGCGGGCGGGAGCTGGATGGCCAGCGCATTCGCCCCATGCAACCCGGCCAGCACGAAACCGCCCAGCAAGGGACCCATCCATCGGCCGCGCCTCCCGCGCCACCACGCGATCCCGGCGACAGGTGCAATCGCGAACAGGTACCCCGCTGCCATGAACGTGGGCAGCCACAGACCGGCCATGGTGCCAGCCAGCAGAGCCAGCGCCGCCGCCTTGCCAAACGGAGCGATCCCGACCATACGGGTTTCATGCTTGCAACCGTCGACCACTCCGTGGCCGATGCGACTGTCCAGCGGCGTCCTTGCCGCGTCTTCCATGTCCTACACCTCGTCGGGTTGCAGTTCCCTCAGCTTGCCGTCATGCAGCTCGAGCACGCGATCCAGCCGGCGCGCGAGGCGCCGGTCGTGCGTCACCAGGACCAGGCTCGTGCGCTGCTCGCGGTTGAGCCCCAGCATCAGGTCGAACACGGTCGCAGCGGTTTTTTCGTCGAGGTTGCCGGTCGGCTCGTCGCCCAGGACGCACGCCGGCCGGTTGACCAGGGCACGCGCGACGGCGGCACGCTGGCGCTCACCGCCGGAAAGCTCCCCCGGCTTGTGGCCGAGTCGATGCCCCAGTCCCACCGACTCGAGCAGGACTCGCGCGCGCTCGGTGGCCTCGGCGACTTCACGTCCATTGAGCATCACCGGCAGCATCACGTTCTCCAGTGCGGTGAACTCGGGCAACAGGTGGTGGAACTGGTAGACAAAGCCCAGCGCACGGTTGCGCAGCGCACCGCGAGCGGCATCGGACAGCGCGCTCATGCGGTGCCCCGCAACGAAGACCTCGCCTTCGGTAGGCGTATCGAGCCCACCCAGCAGATGCAGCAGCGTGCTCTTGCCCGCGCCGGAGGCACCGAGGATGGCCACCGTCTCGCCCTCGCGCACCGACAGGTCCAGCCTGTCGAACACGGGCGTACGCAGCTTGCCCTCCGCGTAGACCATGCCCAGCGATCGGCAGCCGAGCACGACGCCCTCGCCTGGCGTGCTCACGTCACTCATAGCGCAGGGCCTCCGCCGGTGGCGTGCGCGCCGCACACCACGCCGGGTAGATCGTTGCAAGGAACGCCATCGCCAGTGCGACGAGCGAAATGGCGATGACATCGCTGGGCTTGAGCTCGGTCGGCAAGCCGGTGATGTAGTACACGTCCTCCGGCAACAGGGTCACGCCGAACACCTTTTCGATCGCGAACAGGATCGACTCGAGGTTCAGGGTCAGCACGATGCCGCCGATCACGCCAAGCAGGGTGCCGACCGTGCCGATCAGGCTGCCCTGCACGATGAACACCTGCATCACGCCACGCGGGGTCAGACCCAAGGTCCGCAGGATCGCAATGTCAGCCTGCTTGTCGGTCACCAGCATCACCTGCGAGGAGACCAGGTTGAACGCGCCCATGGCAATGATCAGCGACAGCAGGATCGCCATCAGCGTCTTCTCCATGGTCAGCGCCCGGAACATGTTGGCGTTCTCGGTGGTCCAGTCACTGACGCTGTAGGGACCATCGAGTTTGACCGCCAGGTCACGGGCAACCTCCCACGACTGGTCCATGTCGTGCAGTTTCAGGCGGACACCGGTCACGCCCTCACCGATGCGCAACAGCCGCTGCATGTCCGCCATGTGCACGAACGCCATGTTGCGGTCGTACTCGTTGTAGCCGACCTCGAAGATGCCGCTGACATGGAAGCGCTTGACCTGGGGCAGCGCCCCGACCGGCGTACTGCGAAAGTCGGCGATGGTCATGATCAGGTCGTCGCCGGCGGACACGCCCAGCCACTGGGCAAGCTCCCGCCCCAATACAATGTTGAAACTCCCCTGCTGGAGCGACTCAAGCTCCCCGACCACCATCTTGTCGCCCAGGACCGAGACCTCGCGCTCGTCCGGCGGGACCACGCCACGGATGAATGCCGGTTGCTGCCGGGTGCCGTTGAGCAGGGCTTCCTTCTCGACGTACGGCGCTGCACCCGCCACCCGTGGATCGGCGATCGCGGTGTCGATGGCGGCCTGCCACCCCGCCATGGGCTCGCCGTGGCTGCTGACCGTGGCGTGGGCCGCCATCTGCAGCATGCGGTCGCGGATCTCGCGCTGGAAACCGGTCATGACCGCCAAGGTCGTGATCAGCGCCGCCACGCCCAGGGCAATGCCCAGGATCGAGGCGAGCGAGATGAAGGAGATAAAGCCGTTCCGGCGCTTGGCACGCAGGTAGCGCAGGCCGATGGCAACAGGGATGGGTTTGAACATAGCGCGCTATGGTGCCACCGAAAACGTGCCGTGCGCTGAAGTTTCCGGCGACGCGGCAATGCGCAGTTCACGACGCTTGCCGGCTGGCAGGGTGTCGGGCCACCAGCAGAGCCTGTCCTTCCCCCCACCCGGCCGCTCCCATGTCGCAAACGCGAGATGACCCCGCCAGGACACCCTGAAGTTGCGCACCTCGGAGCCATCCGCCAGCACCTGCTTGCCACCGGGCTCGATTTCAATGCTCCTGGTGGCTTGCCGCCGCTGCTTTCGGATCGCCCGCGACGCGTGCAGTACTGCTGCACACGACAGCGGCCATGCCAGCATGCGCGGCAGGTCCGAGGCGAGGACGGCGACTACGGCGCACGCACCCAGCAGGATCAGGGCGACCTCCAGCCAGCGCGAAGGCCGCCACTCAAGGTGGCAGGGAGCGGATGTCCTGGACGAGCGTGGAGAGGTCTGCATCCGCTGGCGTGTCATGCCCCATGAACCAGTGCCAGAGCTTATCGTCCTCGGTTTCCAGCAGCCGTAGGAAAACACCGCGCTCCTGCTCGGAAGCCCCCCTCCAGCCGCGGTCGAGGTAACGCTCCAGCAGCTGGTCGAGCTCGCGCATCCCGCGCCGGCACTTCCAGCGCAGCCGGCGCAGCTCCACCTCGTCGTCCTGTTGCGCCATGCCCGGTGCCGCCGTCAGAGCGCGCGGCGCTCCATCATCAGCTTCTTGATCTCGCCGATCGCCTTGGCGGGATTGAGCCCCTTCGGACAGGTCCGGGTGCAGTTCATGATGGTGTGGCAGCGGTACAGCTTGAACGGATCCTCGAGGTCATCGAGGCGTGCACCGGTGTCCTCGTCGCGACTGTCCATGATCCAGCGATGCGCCTGCAGCAGGATGGCCGGACCGAGGTAACGGTCGCCGTTCCACCAGTAGCTGGGGCAGCTGGTCGAACAACAGGCGCACAGGATGCACTCGTACAGCCCGTCCAGCTTCTTGCGATCCTCCGGCGACTGCAGCCGCTCGCGATCGGTCGGGGTTGCGCTCTGCGTGCGCAGCCAGGGCTTGATCGACGCGTACTGCGCGTAGAAGTGCGTGAGGTCGGGCACCAGGTCCTTCACCACTTCCATGTGCGGGAGCGGATAGATCGGTACCTCGGCTTTGCCGCAATCGTCGATCGCCTTGGTGCAGGCCAGGGTATTGGTGCCATCGATGTTCATCGCGCACGAACCGCAGATGCCCTCGCGGCACGACCGGCGGAAGGTCAGCGTCGGATCGATCTCGTTCTTTATCTTGATCAGCGCATCCAGCACCATCGGGCCGCACGCGGCCATGTCCACCTCGTAGGTGTCCACGCGCGGATTCAGGCCGTCGTCGGGGTTCCAGCGGTAGACCTTGAAGGTGCGCGGCTGCTTCGCGCCCTGCGCGGCGAAATGCCGACCATTCTGGATCTTCGAGTTCTTCGGTAGCGCGAATTCGGCCATCTTCTCTATTCCTGCAGGATCAGTAGACGCGCTTCTTCGGCGGCACCACGTCCACGTCCTTGCTCAACGTGTACATGTGCACCGGGCGGTAGTCGATGCGGGTATTGCCGCTGTCGTCGACCCAGACCAGGCTGTGCTTGTGCCAGTTGGCGTCGTCGCGATCGGGGTAGTCGTCGCGGGCGTGGGCACCACGCGATTCCTTGCGGTTTTCTGCGCAGACGATCGTGGCCAGGGCCTGGTCCAGCAGGTTCTTGAGCTCGAAAGTCTCCACCAGGTCCGAGTTCCAGACCAGCGAGCGGTCGCTGACCTTGACGTCGGCGAAGGACGCGTGGATCTCGCGGATCTTCGCCACGCCCGCCTCCAGGGTTTCCTGGGTGCGGAACACGGCGGCGTCGGCCTGCATCGCACGCTGCATCTTGTCGCGGATGACCGCCGTCGGCGTGCCGCCATTGGCGTTGCGCAGGCTGTCGAGACGCGCAAGCGCCGCGTCGCAGGCATCGCCCGGCAGGTCCGGCAGCGAGGACGACGGCGTGATGGTTTCGGCACACCGGTTGGCGACCGCACGACCGAACACCACCAAGTCGAGCAGCGAATTGGAACCCAGCCGGTTGGCACCGTGCACCGATACGCAGGCAGCCTCGCCGATCGCGTAGAGCCCCGGCACCACGGCGTCCGGGTCACCATCCCTCAGGGTCACCACTTCACCGTGGTAGTTGGTCGGGATGCCGCCCATGTTGTAGTGGACCGTCGGGATCACCGGGATCGGCTGCTTCTCGACGTCGACGTTGGCAAAGATGCGTGCCGATTCGGCGATACCCGGCAGCTTCTCGTGGATGACTTCGGGACCCAGGTGGGTCAGGTCGAGCAGCATGTGGTCCTTGTGCTCGCCGACGCCGCGGCCCTCGCGGATCTCCATGGTCATCGCGCGGCTGACCACGTCGCGCGAGGCAAGGTCCTTGGCCGAGGGTGCGTAGCGCTCCATGAAGCGCTCGCCATCGGCATTGCGCAGGATGCCGCCTTCGCCGCGCACGCCCTCGGTGATCAGGCAGCCGGCGCCATAGATGCCGGTCGGGTGGAACTGAACGAACTCCATGTCCTGCATGCCGATGCCGGCACGCAACGCCATGCCGCCACCGTCACCGGTGCAGGTATGGGCGGAGGTCGCGGAGAAATAGGCGCGGCCGTAACCGCCAGTGGCCAGCACCGTGCCCTGGGCACGGAACAGGTGCAGCGCGCCTTCAGCCAGGTCCATCGCCAGCACGCCCTGGCAGGAGCCGTCGGCGCCCATGATCAGGTCGAGCGCGAAGTACTCGATGAAGAACTGCGCGTCGTGGGCCAACGACTGCTGGTAGAGCGTGTGCAGGATCGCGTGGCCGGTCCGGTCGGCCGCCGCGCAGGTGCGCTGCGCCGCCGGGCCCTCGCCGTAACGGGTGGTCATGCCGCCGAACGGACGTTGGTAGATGCGGCCGTCTTCGGTCCGCGAGAACGGAACGCCCTGGTGCTCCAACTCGATGATCGCCGGAATGGCCTCGCGGCACATGTATTCGATGGCGTCCTGGTCGCCCAGCCAGTCCGACCCCTTGATGGTGTCGTAGAAGTGGTAACGCCAGTCGTCTTCGCCCATGTTGCCGAGCGCCGCGGCGACACCGCCCTGTGCGGCCACGGTGTGGGAGCGTGTCGGGAAGACCTTGGTGATGCAGGCGGTCTTCAGCCCCTTCTGGGCCAGGCCGAAGGTGGCGCGCAACCCCGCGCCACCGGCGCCGACCACGAGCATGTCGAACTTGTGTTCATGGATCTTGTATGCAGCAGGCATTGCCGATCAGCCCCCGAGCGCGATGCGAATGACCGCGAGCACGCTGGCGAGCCCGGCGAGTACGCAGATGAAGATGACCGCGAGCTGCGAGACCGCCGCCAGCCCCGGAGTGTGGATGTAGTCCTCGATGATCACCTGCATGCCCAGCTTGGCATGCCAGAAGGTGGCGATCAGGAACGCGATCAGCAACGTCGCGTTGGCAGGGTGTGCGACAGCCGCCCGCATCGCGGCATAGTCGCCGCCGATCATGGCGATGACCAGGCCGACGACATAGATCGAAAGAAACGCCAGCGCGATGGCGGTGATGCGCTGGATGATGAAGTGGCCGGTGCCGTCTTTCGCCGAGCCCAGCCCGCGGGCCCGCTTGAGGGGATGGCGCAGGTCCGGGCGCCGGCCGGTGTTCTGGATGCTCATGCGTTACCCCACTGCATCATCGCCACGACCCAGATGACGGCCGTCAGCAGCAGGCTGCCGAAGACGGAAATCCAGCTGTTGCGGATGGTGCCCTTGATGTCGAAGGCGTAGCCCGCGTCCTGCGCCAGGTGCCGCACACCGTTGATCAGGTGGAACGCCAGTGCCCAGGTCCACCCGAACATGACCAGGAACCCGAACCAGGAGCGGGCGAAACCACTGAAGGTCGACCAGGAGTCGGGGCCACCGGCAAGCGCGACGAGCGCCCAGGCCACCAGCAAGCTACCGACGACGAGGATGACACCGGTGGCGCGGTGCAGGATCGAGGTCACCATTTGCACCTGCCAGCGGTAGACCTGCAGGTGTGGGGACAAAGGACGTTCTGGGTTCGCCATGCGCTGGCTGTCTCGGCTGGGCGGCCATGGGGCCGCGTGGCGGGAATGGAGCTGTGGTGACCGGCGATCGGTCAGAAATCGATGCAGCGGCCGTTCTTCTCCCAGTCACCATAGCGGGTGGGGTCCGGACCGTCGCGGCCTCCGTGCTCCTCCGCCGGAGGAGGCTGCGGAGCGAGTGCCGGTCCTTGGGAGTCCGACGCCGGCGCTGCCTTCTCTTCGCTGGGGTCCACGGTGGATTGGCCTATCATCACGACAATGAAGCTTAAATCCCGACCCCATGCATGACAAGTCGAAAGACGGCACTGGCCCGGTTTTTGCGAGGCTGCCGCACACACTGCTGACACTCACAGGGCGCGACGCCGGGACGTTCGCCCAGGCCCAATTCATGAACGATGTCAGCGGCTTGCAGCCGGGGCATTGGCAGTGGAACGGCTGGCTGACCGCCAAGGGTCGGGTGGTGGCTTTGTTCGCATTGCTGAAGATGCCCGATGGTGAGCTGTGGCTGGTGTTGCCCGATGCGGACGCGCAGGAGTTCGCAGCGGCGCTGCGGCGTTTCGTCTTCCGCAGCAAGGTGGCGGTCGAAGTCGTGGACCACGCGTGTGTGTCGGGCTGCTTTGGACCGGCTCCGCAGACAGCCGCCGCTGATTCCAGCAACGCGCTGGGCCTCGGCCAGGATCGCGTTGAACTCGACATGACCGGCGACGGCGACCCGCGGATCCTGCGCGTGGAGATGCTTGGGAACGCAAACCTGCCCCCGATCGACAGCGGGCTCGCCGCACGGTGGTGTTGCCACGACCTGGAACACGGGCTCCCCCGCCTGCCTCCGTCACAGACGGAAAGGTGGACTCCGCAACAACTTTCGTTGGAGCGGTTGCAGGCCTTCAGCGTCAAGAAGGGCTGCTACCCCGGGCAGGAAATCGTCGCGCGCACCCACTTCCTCGGAAAGGCCAAGCGGGGACTGGTATTGGTTGAAAGCCCGGCGGCACTGGGGGCCGGAGCCGAGGTCCGCGCGGACGGTGCCAGCTACGGCACGCTTGTGTCGGTGTCCGAGTGTGGCCCGCGACACCTCGGACTCACTGTGGCATCGACGGACGCGCCTCCCGCCACGCTCACGGTAGAGGGACACGAGGTCCGCAGGCTGGAACTGCTCAACGGTCTCGCCCGCTGAGCCCCTGCATTTGTAGGAGCGACGTCAGTCGCGACCCGGGCCAGTGACGCTGGTTTCCGAGATGTCCGGTCGCGACTGAAGTCGCTCCTACAACAACTTGCGGATGTTCAGGAGGCAGCCAGCCGGTCTGCGGCGGCGACGATCTCCTCCTCGCCGGGGATGACCAGGAAGGCGGCGCCGGCCAGTGGCGTGTAGGTGTCCGCACCCACTACCCGCTGGAACGGCCTGCTGCCGTGCCCGCCCTCGGCGATGGCGGTGATGACGCCCTCGCCCACGCCGGCGCTGCGGCGTCCCTCGTCCACGACAAGGATGCGTTTGGCGGTGCGCGCCTGCTCGACGATGTAGTCGTTGTTGAGCGGCACCAGCCAACGCAGGTCGACCACCCTCGCCTTCCAGCCGTGCTTCTGTTCGATCTGCCGGACCGCGCGCAGGCTCATCGGCACGCCGTTGCCGTAGGTGAAGACCACCAGGTCATCGCCGCTGCTGCCGTCGTCCGGCAGGTACACCCGTCCTTCCCCGAGGGGCATCGCCTCGCCGGGCGCCGGGTAGCGGGTAAGCCACAGGCCATCGCCGGGCTCGTGCAGGTCCTTGGTCATGTACAGCGCGATCGGCTCGAGGAAGATGCTGACCCGGCCGTCCACCTTGGCCAGTGCCGTCAGCGTGCGCAGCATCGTTGCCGCATCGTCGCCGCGCGACGGGCAGCCCACCACCAGCCCAGGGATGTCCCGCAGTGCGGTGATCGAATTGTCGTTGTGGAAGTGCCCGCCGAAGCCGCGCTGGTAGCCGAGTCCGGCCATGCGCACCACCATCGGGTTGCGGTACTGGTCGTTGCTGAAGAACTGCAGGCTGGCGGCCTCGCCGCGGATCTGGTCGCAGGCGTTGTGGAAGTACGCCAGGTACTGGATCTCCGGCATCGGCAGCATGCCGGCGTTCGCAAAGCCCTGCGCCATGCCCAGGATCATCGTCTCGTCCAGCAGGGTGTTGAACACGCGCCGGGGCCCGAAAGCCTTCTGCAGGCCCTTGGTTACCGTATAGACGCCGCCCTTCTGGGCCACGTCCTCACCGAACAGCACGGCCTCCGGATACTTGGCGAAGGTGTCGTGCAGCGCGTTGTTGATCTGGATCGCCAGGTGTCGTGGGGGCTGGTTCTCGGGCAGCTTCGATTCGCTTCCGAACACCTCTTCCCGGCGCGACCCGTAGTCCGACCGTCCGGCTTCGGCCTCGACCGCCGCAGGCGTGTACGGCGCCAAGGGCGCGACCACATCCTCCAGTCGATCCAGCTTGGGCCGCCGGTCCGCTTCCTCCGCGGCGGCGAAGCAGCGCTTGCGCGTGTCCTCGTACAGCGCCAATACCTCGTCCTTCGACATCAGGCCCGATTCGAGCGCGATCGCGGCGGAGCGCAGCAGCGGGTCGGTGGCCTCCACCTCGCACAGCTCCTGCAGCGAGCGCCACTCGATCTCGAAGTCGGTCCCCGCATGGCCCATGATCCGGGTCGTGCGCAGGTGCAGGAAGGTCGGGCGACGCGTCCGCCGGCAGTGCTCGACCGCCCGCTCCACATCGCCATAGCCGTTCGCCAGGTCGAGGCCGTCGGCGAAGAAGTAGTCGAGGTTGGGCCGCCGCGAGAAGTTCTGCGCGATCCAGCCGTTGGGCGTCTTGACCGAGATCCCGATGCCGTTGTCCTCGCAGACGAACAGCACCGGCGCCGGCAGCCGCTGGTAGGCGGTCCAGGCCGCCGCGTTGAACGCCGTCTGTGCGGTCGCGTGGTTCGACGAGGCATCGCCGAACGAGCAGATGGCAATGCTGTCGTCGGGAATAGGCAGGCTGTGTCCCAGCCGCTTGCCGGCCTCGATCGCAACCGCGGTGCCCAGCGCCTTGGGCAGGTGGGAGGCGATGGTCGATGTCTGCGGCAGCACCCAAAGCGGTTTGCTCCCCCAGACCTTGTGTCGTCCGCCACTGGCGGGATCGTCCTTGCTGGCAGCGAAGCTCAGCGCGGAATCCATGATCGGGTCGAGCCTGGCTTCGCCCGCCGGCAGCTTGCGGAATCGCTCGGCCATGAATGCACCGGAGCGGTAGTGCAGGAATGCCGGGTCAGTATGGCGCGTGGCGCGCGCGACCATCGCGTTGCCTTCGTGGCCGGACGAACCGATGGTGTAGAAGACCTTGTTCTGCACCCGCAGGACCCGCGCCATCAGGTCGAGGTGGCGGCTCACCAGTTGCGATTCGAATATCTCCCGGAAGCCGTGCGCATCGAGCCGGCTGCCATCGAGGATCGGCTCATCCCCTGCCGGCGCAATGTCGGTGCGCCCGCTCCAGTCCTTGACGAACTCGGTGAAGTTGGCGTCGCAGATTTCCGCGCGGTTGAGGCCGCGCATGCGGGCGGGAATCGGGTTGGCAGTCGACATGGCGCTTCTTGGATGGTGGGGCGGCTTCAGCCGCGACGGGGAGCGTCCCCGGAAGACAGGGTGCTGCGGCGGGCGAACCACTCTTCGCGGGACTGGCCCCAGATGTCCACCTGGACCTCCTCGTGAGGTGGCGGCAGTCGCCCGGGCCCGCGGTTGATGGAGCCCAGCCGCCGGGCGAGCGCCTGGGATGCATGGTTGGCCGGGGCGATCGAATGGATGACTTCAGTCCAGCCCAGGTGGTCGAATGCCCAGTCGATCGACGCGATAGCCGCTTCGCGCGCATAACCCTGCCCCCAGGCAGAGCGCAGGAACGACCAACCCACCTCGGTACCAGGCCAGCCTTCCGGCTGCCACGGCCCCGCCCGCCCGATCCAGCGGCCGCTGGACTTGTCGATCACGGAGAACATCGCATAGCCCTGCATCGCCCAGGCACCGGGCATCTGCAGGAAGTTCCGCCAGGCGGCGGCCCGTGGCATGCGGCCGCCGATGTGGCGGGCCGCCTCCTCGTCATCGAGCAGTTCGGCAACGCCTTCGAAGTCTTCCCGCAGCGGCGGACGAAGGATCAGGCGCTCGGTTTCGAGCGTGGGGCCCAACGGATGGGACGGCATGGGGCGGTACTCCGGATCCTGATCGATCAGAACGCGTTGATACCCGTCAGCTCGCGCCCCACCACCAGCTGGTGCACGGTTTCGGTGCCTTCATAGGTGATGACCGATTCCAGGTTCAGCGCGTGGCGGATGGCCGCGTGCTCGGTGGTGATGCCGGCGCCGCCGAGCAGGTCGCGACAGTCACGCGCGATGTCGATCGCCATGCGGCAGTTGTTCCACTTGGCCAACGAGACCTGCGTGGGGGCCATCTTGCCGGCATCCTTCAGGCGGCCGAGCTGCAGCGACAGCAGCTGAGCGGAGGTGATCTTGCGCGCCATTTCCGCCAGGCGCAGCTGCACCGCCTGGTTCGCCGCCAGCGGACGGTCGAACAGGATGCGCTCCTTGGAATAGCCCAGCGCTTCGTCAAGACAGGCAATGGCGGCACCGATCGGGCCCCAGGTGATGCCGTAGCGGGCCTGGGTCAGGCATCCGAGCGGCCCCTTGAGGCCCTTCACGTTCGGCAGGCGATTGGCCTCCGGCACGCGCACGTTGTCGAGGAACAGCGAGCTGGTGACCGACGCGCGCAGGCTCATCTTGTGCTTGATCTCCTGGGCGGCGAAGCCGGGCATGCCCTTTTCCACCACGAAGCCCTGGATACCGTCATCCGTGCGCGCCCAGACGATGGCGATGTCGGCCAGGTTGCCGTTGGTGATCCACATCTTCGAGCCGGTCAGTAGCCAGTCGTCCCCATCGCGCTTGGCCACGGTCTTCATGTTCGCCGGATCGGAACCACCATGCGGTTCGGTCAGGCCGAAGCAACCGATGATCTTGCCCGCCGCCATGTCCGGCAACCACCGCTGCTTCTGCTCCTCGGTGCCGTAGGCGAAGATCGGATACATGCACAGCGAGGACTGCACGCTGACGAAGCTGCGAATGCCGCTGTCGCCACGCTCGAGCTCCTGGCAGATCAGGCCATAGGACACCGAATTGAGGCCGCCACCGCCGTACTGCTCCGGCAGCGTGGAGCCCAGCAGGCCTAGCTCCGCGATTTCGCCGACCAGCTCGCGCGGGAACCTCGCCTCGTCGAAGGCATCGCCGATGATCGGGATGACGCGCTCGTCCGTGAACCTCGCCACGGTGTCCTGCACTGCGCGCTCTTCCTCGCTGAGCAGTGAGCGGACGTCGTAGAGGTCATACGGATGCAGGGCCATGGGAGACTCGGATGTGGGGGAAACCGCCATTGTAAGGCGAGGAAAACAAAACGGGGCCGGAAGATCCGGCCCCGTGGGGTAGAAACCTGGCAGTCGGGCATCAGCCCCTGTCGACGCCGCCGATGGCCGCGGTCTGCACCACGACTTCTCCATCAACCACCGGCAGGCGGTCGCCGGGGCGCTGGTCGAAGCGCATCGTCTGCTCGGCACCGTCATAGCGGTAGGTCACGTCATAACCGACGACATGGTCCTCCGTGCCCAGCTTGATGCGTTCGCCCGGCTTGCTGCCGGTGCGCATCGAACCGGTGGTTCCGTCCGGATTCCGATAGGTCACGTCATAACCGACGACGGTGGTGGACTGGGACGTGTCGGAGACGGTGCGGCACTGCCTGTCGACACGCTCGACCACCTGACCGCCGACGTGGTTGCGGTCCACGCGGTTGCCCACGTAACCACCGGCTACGGCACCGGCCGCGGTGGCGACCTTCTTGCCGTTACCGCCGCCGACCTGGTTGCCGAGCACGCCGCCGATCAGTGCGCCGGCGACCGTACCGCCGACGTTGCCATCGCGCTCGAGCAGGCGCTCCTGGACCAACACGTCTTCGCAAACTTCGCGCGGTGTGGTGCTGGTGCTGGTCTCGCGAACCGGATCGGTCCCGATCACCGTGGCATACAGATCACGCTTCTCGGTCACCTCTTCCACGTCCACCACTTCGGCGTATTCCATCCTGCCGATGTCGGTGTCACCGGCGACATCGCCGTCGGTGGCCGGAAGCAGGTTCGCGGGCTCGACAAGCGCGGCACCCACGCCCTCGCCCGGCTCGGCCTGGAAGCTCTGGTAAGCAGCCACGGCCACACCGCCAACCAGCAGCGAGGCGATGGCAACGGCAATCATGTTCTTGTTCATGGTGCGCCTCCGACGGGATGGGTCCCGGTTGTGGTGATCGCATTCCAGCACCGTGAAGCTGAACGGGCTCCCAATTTCTTAACGAATCGATCCACCAGCGGTCCGGGCCGTTGAAAAATCGGCGGCGACATACACTCCGTGTTAGCTATAAACACTCCTTTCCCACACCGGACTCTTCCATGGCAAACCCGCTGCTGCTGCCACTGCTGGCCTGGGCCCGCAGGTTGCGCTACCCCACCCTGTTCAAGTTCACCGCGATCGCATTCGCGATCAGCGTGCTCTGGCCGTTCGACCCGATCCCGTTCATCGACGAGATCGTGCTGGGCCTGGGCACGCTGCTGCTGGCGAACTGGAAGGACCGCAATCCGCCGATCGAGGGTGAGGTCGTCAAGGAACAGCGCAGCCGCAAGCGCTAGCCGATGCTCGTCGATTCACACTGCCACCTCGACGCCGCACCGTTCGACGCGGATCGCGGGGACGTGCTGCAACGCGCGCTCGCGGCGTCGGTATCCAGGCAGATCGTGCCGGCAACCACGGCGGACCGGTGGCCGCGGGTCAGGGATACCTGCGCATCGCATCCCGGGCTGCATGCCGCGTATGGCCTGCACCCGATGTTCCTTGACAACCACCTGCCCGCGCACCTGGATCTGCTCCAGGCCTGGATCGAAGCCGAGCGGCCGGTCGCCATCGGCGAGTGCGGCCTGGATTTCCATGTCGAGGGGCTGGCGCGGGACAAGCAGCCATCCTTCTTCGAAGCCCAGCTGCGGCTGGCTGCGGAGTTCGAGCTCCCCGTGATCGTGCACGCGCGAAAGGCTGTGGACGCGGTCATCTCCGCGATCCGGACGGTCGGGGGCCTCTCGGGCATCGTGCACAGCTTCTCGGGGAGCGAGCAGCAGGCCGGGCAATTGGCGGATCAGGGCTTCCTGCTGGGCATCGGCGGCCCCGTCACCTACGAGCGGGCGCAACGCCTCCGGCGCACCGTCGCCAACGTCCCGCTGGAATGGCTGGTACTGGAGACGGATGCGCCCGACCAGCCCGACTCGGGCATCCGCGGGCAGCGCAACGAGCCGGCCCGTCTCGCTGTGATCGCGCAGGCCGTGGCCGAACTCCGCGGCCTGGCCCCGGCCGAGGTCGCGGCGGCGACGTCGGCCAACGTGGAGCGCATTTTCAGGCTGGCGAAGGCGGAGCGGGAATCCTCCGCTGCTTGAGCAGCATGTCCAGTGCCTTGCCAGCCATCACGAACGCGAATGCGCCGGTGACATGGGTGGCGGCGCCGAGCCCGGCACCGCAGTCGAGTTTCAGCGCGGCCTCGCCATCCACCACGGGCCGGGTGCCGCACACGCTGCCGTCGGGCTGGGGATAGCGCACGTTCTCGAGTGAATACACCGCGGGGACGCCAAAGTATCGGTCACGGTTCTTCGGAAAGTTGAACTCGCCCCGCAGCTTCCTGCGGATCAGCGCGAGCATCGCGTCGTGTTCGGTCCGCGACAGGTCCCTGACCCTGACCAGGGTCGGGTCCAGCCTGCCGCCGGCCGAGCCGCACACCAGCAGCGGCAACTTGCGGCGACGGCACCATGCGATGAGCTCGACCTTGCTGCGGAAACTGTCGCAGGCGTCCAGTACCAGGTCGAAACCTGGCGACAGCAACGCCTCCAGGTTCGACGGCGTCAGGAAGCTGGTGATGGCATTGACCTCGACCAGCGGATTGATCTGCCGGCAACGCTCCGCCATCGCTTCGACCTTGGCGCGCCCGAACTGTCCCTCGTGCGCCGGCAGTTGCCGATTGCTGTTGGAGACGCAGATGTCATCCGCGTCGATCAGCGTCAGGTGGCCAACGCCGCTGCGCGCCAATGCCTCCACCACCCACGAGCCCACGCCGCCCATGCCCACGACCGCGACCCGCGCCCGGCTGAAGCGCGCGAGCGAGCCTGATCCGTACAGGCGGTCGATCCCGCCGAATCGCTCGAGCAACCGTGGGTCCAGTGCAATCTCATCCATCGGGCAATTGTAGTTCGCGCATCGCTTCGTCGCCTTTGGATTCCCCGGCTGCGTGCTATCTTCCCGCGATCCATCACGGAGTTGACGTCATGAGTGATCCGAAGCCCGGAAGTCCCGACTCGTCCCGGCACGGCAACGGGGCGAAGTACATGTTGCTTCTCCTGGTCGGCCTGCTGGTCGGCGTGGTGGCGACGGTGATGGCCATGCGGGCGCTGGACGCGCGACGCGACCACTTCCCCGGCAGCGTCATGCAGGTGCAGCAGTGGCACCTCGCCCAGCTCCGCGGCAGCGTGGAGCGCAACCGCTGCAGCGCAGCCGACAGCGTGCCCCACCTCCAGACCCTGCGCGCCACCGGCAACGACCTTGAACCGGCATTCCCGGGACTTGCCGATGACGAGCGGTTCGCCACGCACGCCAGCCAGTTCCGCCGCACCCTGGATGCGGCGCTTTCGCGTCCACCCGCCGACTGCGAAGCGTTGGGCGTGGTAGTGCAGGACCTGGGCGAGAGCTGCAAGGGCTGCCACCAGGACTTCCGCGGCTGAACCGCCGCCTGCCATGCCTGCAGGGTTGATCGGCTGTTCACGGGGGCGGCAATAGGTTGGTGCGGCGTGGCGACCGCCACCGCGCTTCCCCCATGCAGGAGATCCGCATGAACATCCAGAATACCCGTCTGCTTGGCGTGGCCGCGGCCGCGATGCTCGCCGTCACCGGCTGTGCCACCTCCGGCTATGGTTCCGGCTATGGCAGCACCAGCCCTACCCCCAGCTATGGCAGCGCCCCGTCCAACTGCTACGACTGCGGCACCGTATTGCGCATCGAGCAGGTTGGCGGCAGCAGCGCTCCCCGTGCTACCGGAGCCGTACTCGGCGGCCTCGTGGGCGCCGCCGCAGGCCGCGAGCTCGCCGATGACGAAAGCTCCGGCCGACGCAATACGGCCACGGCAGCCGGTGCAGTCGCAGGCGCCCTGGCCGGCAATGCCATCCAGAAGAACGTCACCGACGCCCGCTACAACGTCCATGTGCGCATGAACGATGGCCGCACCACCGTGGTCACCCAGGAGGACCTGGGTGGAGTCCGCGAGGGCTCGCGCGTCCGCGTGTACAACGGCCGCGCCTGGGCACAGTAATACACCCAGCGCGATCGGATGGCAGAACGGCCCGCTTCGGCGGGCCGTTTTCGTGCCCGTGCACTATCTTTCCCTGAACCTCGAGCCGGACCCATACCCGTGGATATGCAGATCGTCTACTACGTCATCGCTGGCATCCTCATCCTTGCCGGCGTCGCAGGCACCATCCTCCCGGCCCTTCCGGGCCTGCCGCTGGTGTTCGCGGGGATGGTGCTGGCTGCCTGGGCGGGCGGTTTCGAGGAGGTGGGGGTCGGCATGCTGGTACTGCTCGGCATACTCACGCTGCTCTCGATAGCCGTGGACTTCCTGGCCACGGCGATGGGTGCCAAGCGTGTCGGCGCAAGCCGCCTCGCCTTGGTCGGCGCGGTCATCGGCACGTTGGTGGGCATCTTCTTCGGCTTCATCGGGTTGCTTGCTGGCCCCTTCATCGGGGCGCTCGCCGGCGAGCTGGTGCACGGGCGCCACGTGGGGCGCGCCACCCGTGTCGGCTTCGGCACCTGGATGGGCATCCTCTTCGGGACGGTACTCAAGATCGGTTTGGCATTCGCGATGCTGGGGCTGTTCGCTTTCGCCTGGTTCTTCTGACAACGACACCGGGCCCGAAGCATTGCGGGAAAACGGCCTTCACGCGCCTTTGGTCGCGCGGAAGCCAGAGTAACGATCCTGAATGGGAGAGGGGACCCGATGCCCTACTGGAGCCAGAAGCGCATGAGTTGGACGATCGCGGCAACCGTGCTGTTGACCATCATCGTGGTGGTCGTGGCGATCAACTTCGTCACGCCGGAGAAGGAACTCCAGCGCAAGATCGAGCATCACTACGCCATTTCCGACTCGCAGTTCCTGCGCGAGATGTCGGTCATGCTCGGACCTTCGGTGCTGCCCGGAAACAAGGTCGAAGCACTCAACAACGGCGAGGAGATCTTCCCGGCGATGCTGGAGGCGATCAAGGGCGCGAAGGTCTCGATCACCTTTGAAACCTACATCTACTGGTCCGGCGAGATCGGCGAGACCTTCACCGACGCGCTGGCCGAACGCGCCCGGGCCGGCATCCCGGTGCACGTCACGATCGACTGGGTCGGCAGCTTGAAGATGGACCAGGAGCTGCTTGACCGCATGGAAGATGCGGGCGTGCAGGTCGTGAGGTACCGGCCGTTGAAGTGGTACAACGTGAGCCGCATGAACAACCGTACCCACCGCAAGCTGCTGGTGGTCGACGGGTTGGTCGGGTTCACGGGTGGCGTCGGCATCGCCGACATCTGGCAAGGGGACGCGGAAGATCCCGATCACTGGCGCGACATGCACTTCCGCGTCCAGGGACCTGTGGTGGCGCAGATGCAGGCCGCCTTCAACGACAACTGGATCAAGGCGACCGGCGAGGTCCTCAACGGGCCGAAGTACTTCCCTGAGCCGGAGCCCGGCGACGGCATGCCCGCCCACCTTTTCATCGCGTCCCCCGCCGGTGGGAGCGAGAGCATGCACCTGATGTACCTGATGGCGATCGCCGCGGCGGAGCACTCCATCAACCTGACGGCCGCCTATTTCGTCCCCGACCCTCTGATCATGGATGCCCTCATGGCGGCACGCGACCGGGGTGTGCAAATTCGCATCCTGGTACCGGGCAAGCACATCGATTCCGATGCGGTGCGCATGTCCTCCAAGGGCAGCTGGGGGCCGCTACTACGCGCTGGGGTGGAGATCTACGAGTACCAACCCACGATGATCCACACCAAACTGCTGGTGATCGACCGGGAGATGGTGTCGGTCGGTTCCACCAACTTCGACATCCGGTCCTTCCGCCTCAACGACGAAGCCAGCATGAACGTCTACGACCGCGAATTCGCTGCCGAGATGGCCGAGGTATTCGAGCAGGACCTGAAGTCCGCCCGGCCCTATACGCTGGAAGAATGGAGGAACCGCCCGTGGACCCAGAAGTTGGCGGAACGGGTGCTCCTGCCGATCAAATCGCAGTTGTGACGGCCAGGCTTCGCTCCCGCTTTGGCGCCTTCGTGGTGCTCTGCGGGTTGCTCGCCGGCCCGGCCGCTGCGGTGCCATCGGCACCGGCACCGGCACCGGCACCGGCCCCGGCGGCTGCCCCGGCGGGGCCCAGCGATGACCTGGCGGCACAGCAGCGGATCGAGACCCGTCTCGGCCGGCTGGATGGAATGGATGACGTGCAGGTCGCGGTGCAGGCCGGCGTCGCCCGGCTGGAAGGAAAGGTGGTTGAAGCCAGTGACCGCACCCTTGCCGGGGAGATCGCCGGCCAGCAACCCGGCGTCACCGCCGTGGACAACGGCGTCGTGCTGGACACCAGCCTCTCCGTCCGGTTCCAGGTGGCCATGGACGAACTGGCTGAGCGGGCGGTCCAGCTCTTGGGGAGCCTGCCGCTCCTGCTGGCGGCACTCGCGGTTGTACTGCTCGCGTGGTGGCTCGGCCGCGCCCTGGGCAGGCGCGCCGGCGCGCGCCACTGGCGCTCGAGCAACCCGTATACCGCCGGGCTCGTCCAGCGGCTGGTGCAGTGGCTCACCATGTTGGCCGGGCTGGTCATGGCGCTGGACCTGCTGGGTGCCACCGCGATGGCCGGGGCGGTACTTGGCTCGGCCGGGGTCATCGGCCTGGTCGCGGGTTTCGCGTTCAAGGACGTCGCGGAGAACTACGTCGCGGGGATCCTGCTGAGCCTGCGCAGGCCGTTCAACCCCGGCGAACTGCTGCGCATCGAACAGTACGAAGGCAAGGTCGCGTCCCTCACCGCCCGCTCCACGATCCTGGTGACCCTCGACGGCAATCGCCTCAGCCTGCCCAATGCACTGGTGTTCAAATCGGTGGTCCTCAACTACACGCGCAACCCGGGGCGCCGGTTCGACTTCTCCATCGCGATCGATGGGAGCATTTCGATCAAGGCTGCGCGCCAGGTCGGCATGGCGGCACTTTCGGCGACGCCCGGCGTGCTGGCGGACCCCCCGCCGTCCTGGACTGCGGAGGACGACGACGGCACCACGGTCCGGGTGCGCTTCTTCGGCTGGGTGGACCAGCGCGAGAACGACATCGGCAAGGTCCGCAGCGAAGCGATCCACCAGGTTCGGGAAGCATTCTCCGCACATGGCATCATCGGCCCACGCCAGCTCCATTACGTGGCATCCTTGTCCGGCGAAGAAACCGCCGCTCCGTCGCGGCCCACCCCTGCCGACGATGGCGAAGTGGACACGTCCGTGGTCCACGACATCGACGACCAGGTCCAGGCCGAAAGACGCGAGCATTCCAAGGAAGACCTGATCGGACCTGCACAGTGAAGGGATACCCCGAAGCGCACCGCCCTGCCCCCGCGTCCCCGCCTGCCCTGCGATTGGCAATGCTGATGGGTGCATGCCTGTCGGGGCCCGCAATCGCCCAGGACGAAATACCGAACCCCGGCGCCTGCGCCGCGATCGGCGCCGACGTCGAGCGGCTCGCCTGCTACGACTCGGCCTTCCGCCGGCCACCTCCGGACCCGGAGCTCGCCGATGCGGAGGCACTCGATGCACGTGCTTCGCGCCAGGCGCGCGACAGCCAGGACGACGAGGAACGGGCACCGCTACCACGGCGGGAGCGCGCCCGCCTTGCATTCAGCGACCTGTTCCGGGACGAAGGTGCGGAATCCGGTCGCGACCGCATCGCCAATGCGGGGCGCGGCGGCTTGCTGGACAGCCGCTGGGAGCTGGCCAAGGACTCGAAGTTGGGCGTGTTCAACTTCCGCGCCTACAAGCCCGTGTACCTGCTCCCGGCGTTCTGGAACAACAACACCAACCCCACGCCGCGCTCGTCCGATCCCGAGGGCGAGCCGGTTGCATCGCAGCCCGTCGATGCGCTGGAAGCCAAGTTCCAGATCAGCTTCAAGACCAAGGCGCTCGAGAACCTCATCGGCGACAACGGCGACGTCTGGATGGGTTACACCCAGAGCTCGCGCTGGCAGGTCTACAACACCGAGGCCTCCCGGCCATTCCGCGAAACCAACTACGAGCCCGAGGTGATGCTGGTCTTCCGTACCGGCTACAGCCTGGGTGGATGGCGCGGGCGGATGGCCGGCATCGGGATCAACCACCAGTCCAACGGCCGGGCGGATCCATTGTCGCGCAGCTGGAACCGGGTGGTCGCGAACATCGGCCTGGACCGGGAGAACTGGGCACTGACCCTGCGGCCATGGTGGCGCCTGTCGGATGGCGACGAAGACGAGAACCCGGGCATCGAGAACTACATCGGGCGTGGCGACCTGACCCTGGTACACACCCGCGACGGCCACGAATTCGCGCTGATGGCGCGCCACTCCCTGCGCGGTGGTGATGACTCCAGGGGCGCTTTGCAGTTCGACTGGGGTTTCCCCATCAACCGCACGCTGCGGGGCCACGTGCAGGTCTTCGACGGATACGGCGAAAGCCTGATCGACTACGATCACCGGGCCACGCACATCGGACTTGGCATTTCGCTGCTGGAATGGTTCTGATGTTGCACCCCTGACGCTTCTGGCCGGCGTGGGCGAAGGTTGCACGACAGGCGCAAAAGGAGGACGAAGCCATGGAAGCCAGACGAATCCTCTCGATCGACGGCGGCGGTATCCGTGGCCTGGTCAGCTGCACATGGCTCGGAGGCGTGGAAGACGCGCTGGCGAAGGCGGGAAAGCCGGGGCTGCTCGCGAACTTCGACCTGATGGCAGGCAGTTCGACCGGCGCCCTGGTCGCCTGCGGGCTGGGCCTGGGGCTGGCGCCCGATGCACTGGCGGAGCTGTACCGGGCACGGAGTGCGGAGATTTTTCCCGGCATGGCCAGCCGGCTGTGGTCACGGGCGTCGCGCTTCCTCGCAGCGGGGCCCTCGGCCCCCAAATACGATGGGAGGGGGCTGGAGCGGGTCCTGCGCGATGTATTCGGGGACGCGACGCTCGGGCAGCTCCAACTGCCGACCCTGATCACCAGCTACGACACGATCAGCCGCAAGCCGCTGATCTTCAAGAGCTTCAAGGCCAGCCACAGGGACCTGCCGATCTGGGAAGTCTGCCGCGCCTCCACTGCTGCGCCGACCTACTTCCCCGCCCACCCGATGGACGTCGACGGCCTGCCGCGCTCGTTGATCGATGGCGGCATCGTAGCCAACAACCCTACCGCCTGCGCGATTGCCGAAGCGCTGCGCCACGACCGCGAGGTCATTCAGTGTGGAGACCTGGTGGTTCTCTCGGTCGGCACGGGTGAGCGCAACCGCCCGATCCCCCTGCAGAGCGCACGCGAATGGGGCGCCCTGGAGTGGGCGATCCCGATCATCGACGTGCTGTTCGACGGCAACACCGATTCCGTCGACTACATCACCCGCCACCTGGTGGGCGAAGGCTATTTCCGGATGCAGGCGGAGCTGCTGGTGGGATTGGACGACCTCGACGACACCAGCGCGACCAACGTGGCCGCCCTGGATGCGATGGCCCGAGACTACCTCGAACGGGACAGCACCCGTCGCAAGCTGGAAGCGCTGGTCACCCGCCTGTAGGAGCGGCTTCAGCCGCGATCGGATCCATCGCCCGCGCGAGCTGTTGTAGGAGCGGCTTCAGCCGCGATCGGATCCATGGATCGCTCGACCGTCTCCCGTTCGCGGCTGAAGCCGCTCCTACAGAGGAGTCCCACCAGATCGGCCGGCGCCCCGACCCTCCCAACGTCGGCGGAGTCCCGCTCCTCCCGCCGTCGGCCGAAGTCCCGCCCCCCCAAGGTCGGCCGGGGCGCCTGGCGCGGCGACCGACCTCAGGCCACCACCACCGGTATCTTGCCGATCCGCGCCTGCCATTCGCGCGGCCCGGTCTCGTGGACCGACTCGCCGCTGCTGTCCACGGCGACGGTCACAGGCATGTCCTGCACGGTGAACTCGTAAATCGCCTCCATGCCCAGATCCTCGAAACCGACCACGCGCGAGGCCTTGATGGCCTTGGACACCAGATAGGCGGAACCACCGACTGCCATCAGGTAGACCGACTTGTGGCGGCGGATCGCATCGATGGCGGCCGGGCCGCGTTCGGCCTTGCCGACCATGCCCATCAGGCCGGTCTGCTCCAGCACCTGCTCGGTGAACTTGTCCATGCGGGTGGCGGTGGTCGGGCCGGCCGGGCCGACGACTTCGTCGCGAACCGGATCCACCGGCCCGACGTAGTAGATGAAGCGTCCGCGGAAATCCACCGGCAATGGCTCGCCCCGGTCCAGCATGCCGACGATGCGCTTGTGGGCGGCGTCGCGGCCGGTCAGCAGCTTGCCGTTGAGCAGCAGGGTCTCGCCCGGCTTCCAGCTCGCAACCTCTTCGCGGGTCACGTTGTCCAGGTCGACGCGGCGGCCCTTGCTGGTGTCGTGGGTCAGCCTGGGCCAGTCCTCCAACGAAGGCGGGTCCAGCTGCACCGGACCGCTGCCGTCGAGCACGAAATGTGCGTGCCGGGTCGCCGCGCAGTTCGGGATCAGCGCCACCGGCAGGTTGGCCGCATGGGTCGGATAGTCCTTGATCTTGATGTCCAGCACCGTGGTGAGCCCGCCCAGGCCCTGCGCACCGATCCCCAGCGCGTTGACCTTCTCGTAGAGCTCCAGCCGCAGCTCCTCGATGCGGTTGGCGGGCCCGCGGGCCTGCAGGTCGGTGATGTCGATGGGCTCCATCAACGATTCCTTGGCGAGCAACATCGCCTTTTCGGCGGTGCCGCCAATGCCGATGCCGAGCATGCCTGGGGGGCACCAGCCGGCGCCCATGGTCGGCACCGTTTTCAGCACCCAGTCGACGATCGAGTCCGACGGATTGAGCATCGCGAACTTCGACTTCGCTTCCGAACCGCCCCCCTTCGCGGCGACGATCACGTCGACCCGGTTGCCCGGCACCACCTTCACGTTCACCACGCCCGGGGTGTTGTCGCGGGTATTGACCCGCTTGCCGGCGGGATCGGCCAGCACGCTGGCGCGCAGTTTGTTGTCCGGATGGGCGTACGCGCGGCGCACGCCCTCGTGGACCATGTCCTCCACGCCCATGGTGGCGTCGTCCCAGCGCACGTCCATGCCGATCTCCAGGAAGACCGTGACGATGCCGGTGTCCTGGCAGATCGGCCGATGCCCCTCGGCGCACATGCGCGAGTTGATCAGGATCTGCGCGATGGCGTCCCGTGCGGCCGGGCTCTGCTCGCGCTCGTAGGCGGCGGCCAGGTTCCGGATGTAGTCCACCGGGTGGTAGTACGAGATGTACTGCAAGGCGTCCGCCACGGACTGGATGAAGTCCTCCTGCCGGATGGACACGGGAACGCGGGGCGCATCGAAACTGGCGGGGGTGCTGGCGGACATTGCTTGCGGATCACCGGGTGGAAGAGCCGCGTATTCTACCGGCCGGCGTCAGGAGCACCCACCGCAGCAGTCGCTTCCCTCGCCGCTGTGGGGCGGCGCCTCACTGGCGTCGTAGCCGGCCGCGGCCAGCGCGGACAGCGCCTGCTCGGCAGACAACAGACCTTCCACCTGCACCTGCTTCTGCGGTACGCGCACGGTGACCGCGGCGGTGGGATCGGTGGCCAGGATGGCGGACTGGATCTTGTCGCTGCACTTCTCGCAGCTGATGTTCTCGACTTCGAACAGCATCGGAGGTGACCTCGGTTGATTGATGGCGGCGGTTTGCCGGCGAGGGAAAGCATCGCCCCGGCGGGCCGTCGGCACCTTGATCCAGGTCATTCCCAGCCGACCGTGCGCCTCCCCGCCCATTCAGCAACGGCAGCCGCGCCGACGTTGCGAAATCGTTCCGCTTTCTTCACCCCGGCGCGAGGTGGAGGCCATTAGGCCGGAACGACGTGACCGACGACGCAGCGGCATACGACTCCCCCGCCGCCCCCATGGCCGGTGCGGACATGACCCCGGGACAGGAGCCGACCGACATGACCGCCGACGCCGGCACGCTCGACCAGCGACGCGCCCTGGAGATGGTGGTGGCCGTGGACGAGCACGAAATCGCAGCGGCGGAACAGGCCCGGGAAAAGGACGTCGACCAGGACGTGCTGGACTACGCCAACACCCTGCACACCGACCACACCCGGAACCTCGAACAGACCCGACAGTTGCTCGACGACGCCGCGGGCAGCGATGGCATGGCCATGGATGGCATGGACACCGGGGGCACCATCGCCAGTACCGATGGGTTGGCAACCGATGCGGCGATGGATGTCGACCAGATGCGCGAGAAACACGAACAGGAGCGGGAGCGCCTCGCTGACATGGAAGGGGACGAGTACCAGCGTGCGTGGCTGGAGGCGATGGGAACCCGGAAGAGGATTCGCGCGCCAACCACGCCCTGGCAGTGGGTAATTTCACCTGCCGCAGCCCGGGCACGGGCAGAATCGGCCGATGCCCCCTCATTCACATTCCCAGACGCCACCTGCCGGGTCGGCCGCTTCGCCCCGCCCCGGATTCCGGGAGCGCTTCAACGCGCTGCGCAACCTGCGCCCCTTCCTCAAGCAGATCTGGGCGACCAGCCCGGCGCTGACCCTCACGTCCCTCGGCCTGCGCATCATCCGCGCCCTGATGCCGGTGGTGACGCTCTACATCGGCAAGCTGATCATCGACGAAGCGGTGCGGCTGGTCGAAGTCGGGACCGGGTTCGACACCCTCGGGGCGGCCTGGGAAAGCGGGCTGCTGGACCACCTCATGTGGCTGCTCGCGCTGGAGTTCGCCCTTGCGATCGCCTCCGACCTGCTGGGCCGGCTGGTCAGCTATGGCGATTCGCTGCTCTCGGAGCTGTTCACCAACGCCACCAGCGTGCGCCTGATGGAACACGCGGCCACGCTGGACCTCGAGGATTTCGAAGACCCGGACCTGCAGGACAAGCTCGACCGCGCCCGGCGCCAGACCATGGGCCGGATGAACCTGATGAGCCAGCTGTTCGGGCAGGTCCAGGACTTCATCACGGTGGTCAGCTTCGCGATCGGCCTGCTGGTGTACGCCCCCTGGCTCATCCTGCTGCTCGCCGTGGCGCTGATCCCCGCCTTCATCGGTGAGTCGCACTTCAACGCGCTGGGTTATTCACTCAACTTCGCCTGGACACCCGAGCGGCGCCAGCTCGAATACGTCCGACAGATGGGCGCAAGCGTGGAGACCGCCAAGGAGGTGAAGATATTCAACCTCCACAAGTACCTGGTCGCGCGCTACCGGGAGCTGGCCGATGGCTTCTTCCGCGCCAACCGCGCCCTGGCCCGGCGCCGCGCGCTCTGGGGCTCGCTCCTGGCGGCACTGGGCACGTTCGGCTACTACGTCGCCTACGCCTACATTGCCTGGCGCACGGTGCGCGGCGATTTCACCATCGGCGACCTCACCTTCCTGGCAGCGAGCTTCCGTCGCCTGCGCCAGTTGCTGGAAGGCCTGCTGGTCGGCTTTTCGCAGGTGGCCGGGCAGGCGCTCTACCTGGAGGACCTGTTCTCTTTCTTTGCGATCGAGCCGGAGATCACCTCGCCGGCGAATGCGGTGGCGGTACCGAAGCCGATCACCCGCGGATTCACTTTCGAAAACGTCGGCTTCCGATATCCGGAGGCCGAACAGTGGGCGTTGCGGGGATTGGACTTCGAACTGCGGGCGGGCGAGGTGCTGGCGCTGGTGGGCGAGAACGGTGCCGGCAAGACCACGCTGGTCAAGCTGCTCGCCCGCCTCTACGACCCGGACGAAGGCCGGATCCTGCTCGACGGGCGCGACCTGCGCGAGTACGACCTGGACGACCTGCGCCGCAACATCGGGGTGATCTTCCAGGATTTCGTGCGGTACCACCTCACCGCAGGCGAGAACATCGGCGTCGGCCAGATCGACTCGATGCACGACGAGGTCCGGATCCGCGAAGCCGCCCGCAGGGCAATGGCGGACCAGACCATCGACTCGCTGCCGATGGGCTACGACCAGCTGATCGGAAGACGCTTCAAGACCGGCGTGGACCTGTCCGGCGGGCAATGGCAGAAGATCGCCATCGCGCGGGCCTACATGCGCGACGCCCAGGTGATGATCCTCGACGAGCCCACCGCCGCACTGGATGCGCGCAGTGAGTTCGAAGTGTTCCAACGCTTCAAGGAATTGTCGGAGCAGCGCACGGCGGTCCTCATATCGCACCGCTTCTCGAGCGTCCGCATGGCCGACCGCATCCTGGTGCTCGCCAATGGAACACTTGAGGCCAGCGGCACCCACGACGAGCTGATGCGTGCGGGTGGGCGCTACGCTGAACTGTTCGAACTCCAGGCGGCCGGGTACCGCTAGCGCATCGGCGATTTTGGCATCCCGCTAACGCCGCCCGCCGTAGCGTGTGACCTCCCGCCTGCGGAGAAGACCATGGCACGTGGCAACCGGAAGGGTTCGAATCAGGAGCACCAGGACGACAACCGGCGCGCGTACCGCGACATGCCGTCGGTGACCAATCGCGAATGGGGCCCGGAATCCCACGGCGCCGAGCAGTACTCGTATGGCTACCGTGGCCAGGGCGGGTACGACGGCTTTCGCGATGCGCGCCAGACCGACGACGGTTACCAGCCGGGCCAGGGCGGCTACGGCGAAGACCAGGGCCGCCACGCACAAAGCGGGCACGGGCGCGGCGGCATTCCGGGCCAGCAGGACGGCCGGCAGCAGGCAGCGCACACCAGCCGCGGCACCCATCGCGGACGTGGGCCCCGCAACTACACCCGCTCGGACCAGAGCATCGCCGAGGAGCTGATCGACCGCATGACCGACCATGACGGGCTTGATGCCAGCGAGATCCTGCTGAACGTCGAGAACGCCGTCGTGAAGCTGACCGGCGAGGTGCCCCAGCGGCGGATGAAGCACCTGGCCGAAGACCTTGCCGACCAGGTACGCGGCGTGCGCGACATCGAGAACCACATCAGGGTCGACAAGGGTGCTTCCTCCTTCGGCCCCGCCGGGCAAGCGGTCAGGAGCGGCGAGAACCAGGCCGGGAGCGGCTTCTCCAGTTCCGCCCGCATCGACGACCCGCTGTCGCAGGAGTCGATCCGCAATGGCCGCGCCGGCACCGAATCGGCTGCCCCGGAGCGGCACAATCCCAATCGCCGGGACGGGAGCGACTGAGGCTCAGCGCAACAGCAGCACCGGGATCCGGCAGTTGCGGAGCATGGCCGTGGTCGTGCTGCCGACGATCAACTGCCGGATCCGCGAGTGGCCGTATGCCCCCATCACCAGCAAGTCGATGGACTGGCTCGCCACGTAGCCGCCGATGACCTCTTCGGGCTCCCCCTGGGCGAAGTGGGCCGTCGGATCAAAGCCCGCAGCCCCCAACACACCGGCGGCCCATTCCAGGTCCGCCGGCCGTTGCTGGTCCCCGGCCATCACCACGTGGACGTCGAGCCCCCGGCACAGCGGGCTCGCGGCGACCATCTCCACGCATTTCCGGGTGGTCGCACTGCCGTCGAAGGCAATCAGAACCCGGGCGATCGTCCTGAAATCGCGTGATGCGACCAGCAGCGGCCGGTGCACCCCGCGCACCACGCGCTCGAGCTGGCTGCCCAGGTGGCCCTTGGCGAAGTCGGCATGGTCTCCGCGCTTGCCGATGACGAACAGCCGGACGCCGGATTCCACTTCGACGAGGTTGTCGACCAGCGCGCCATGGCGCATGCGGGTGTCCGCATCGGCGACGCCGGCCTCGGTCGCCCGTCCACGGGCATGCTGCAGCAGCAGGCGCCCTCGCTCCTGGGCGAGCTTTCCCCGTCGCTCGTCCAGATCGCTCAGCTCCTCGAGCAGTTGCTCACGCTCTCCCAGACCGAGGTTGCCGCTGAGGTCGATCCGCGGCGGCTGCTCCTGGCGCCCGAGGACGTGCACGAACTCCAGTGGTGCCCCGAGGCGTTGGGCCGCCCACGCGGCATGGCTGCAGACGCTGTCGGTATAGGCGGACTCGTCGATGGCCGCCAGCACACGGCCGTCGGTCCTGATGTACGGATGCGGTGTGTTCATCGGCTCTCTCCTCAGTGATCGCCCATCAGGCGTTCGGCATCGGGCTTGTCGTGCACGCCCAGGCGGCTGACCAGCGTGGCGCTGGCTTCGTTGAGACCCACCACGTCGACCTCGGTGCCTTCGCGCCGGAACTTCAGCACCACCTTGTCGAGCGCACCCACGGCACTCAGGTCCCAGAAGTGGGCATGGGTCACGTCGATGCGCACGCGCTCCACCGCTTCCTTGAAGTCGAAGCGGTCGGCAAAGGCCTGCGCCGAGGCGAAGAACACCTGCCCGGTGACGGTGTAGGACCGCGCCCGGCCCTCCTCGGTGGCAACCGACCCCACGTGCAGCACCTGGCCGACCTTCCGCGCGAAGAACAGCGCCGACAACAGCACGCCGGTCAACACACCCTTTGCGAGGTCATGGGTGGCGACGGTGACGGCGACGGTCGCCACCATCACCACGCTCGAGCTGGCCGGGTGGTGGCGCAGGTCGCGGATCGAGGACCAGCTGAAGGTGCCGATGGAGACCATGATCATCACCGCCACCAGTGCGGCCATCGGTATCCGGGCCACCCATGGACCGGCGAACACCACCAGCAGCAACAGGAAGACGCCGGCCACCAGGGCCGACAGCCTGCCCCGCCCGCCGGACTTCACGTTGATCACCGACTGGCCGATCATCGCGCAGCCCGCCATGCCGCCGACCAGGCCCGAGGCGATGTTGGCAATGCCCTGCCCCCGCGCTTCGCGGTTCTTGTCGCTGGGCGTGTCGGTGAGGTCGTCCACGATCTGCGCGGTGAGCATCGACTCCAGCAGGCCGACGATGGCCAGAGTCACCGACACCGGCAGTACGATCCACAGCGTCTCAAGCGTGAGCGGTACCTGCGGCAGCAGGAACACCGGCAGCGAGTCCGGCAGTTCACCCATGTCGCCCACTGTCGGGATCTGCAGCTTCATCAGCAACGCGATCACGGTCAGCACCACGATCGCGACGAGCGGCGACGGCACCGCACGCGTCAGTCGCGGCAGCAGGTAGATGACGACCAGGCCCGCCGCCACCATCGGATACACCGCCCATGGCACCCCGATCAGCTGCGGCAACTGCGCCATGAAGATCAGGATCGCCAGCGCGTTGACGAAGCCGGTAATCACCGAGCGCGAGACGAAGCGCATCAGCACCGGTAGCTTCAGCACGCCGGCGATGATCTGCAGCACACCGGTCAGCAGGGTCGCCACCAGCAGGTACTGCAGACCGTGGTCGGCGACCAGGTCGACCATGACCAGCGCCATGGCGCCGGTGGCGGCGGAGATCATGCCGGGACGCCCGCCGGTGAAAGCGATCACCACGGCGATGCAGAACGAAGCGTACAGGCCGACCTTGGGGTCGACCCCGGCAATGATGGAAAACGCGATCGCCTCGGGGATGAGTGCGAGCGCAACGACGAGTCCGGAAAGGACGTCGCCACGGATGTTGCCGAGCCAGTCCTGGCGCAGCTGATGCATGTCGATCAAGGAAATACTCCCGCACCCGGACCGGCCGGATGCCCTGTTGCGTGGAAACCTGACGCACGATGGGTCACCGGCATGCGTAATGGAGCCGGGCGACCGTGTCGGATTTCGAAGCTAGGGTGGCGTGGTCACGGAGAATCCGGAGACGGCGCGGCGGACGCGCCCGGTGAAGGGGCGCGATTGTACAGCAGCAGCGGTCAGAACAGGCTGCCCTGCGGTGGCTCGGGGAGCGAGTAGTCCAGCGCTCCGTCGACGATACGCGCCGCGGACGTGTAGGGGTGTTCCTCGCGCCGGTCCGGAGACATCAGGTGCACCACCGTCCAGCCATCGGCCTTGAAATCGTCCGATATCAGGCTGCGGTGGCACTGCCACCACAGCGCCTCGGCGCACATCACCGCAGTGGGCGCCTGCCTGGCCAGCGCGGCCAGTCGCGCCCTTGCCCCGCGATACTCGTCCGAGGCCATGTGGTCGGCGTAGCCACGGAAGCTTTCGTTGCGCCATGCCGTGTTCGGGGTATCGACGCGTGGCTTGCGGCGCCCGCCCAGCTCCGGCATCGCGACGTACTCGACGCCCGCGCCCGGCAACCTCCGCGCCATCGTTTCACCCGAGAACTGCGGGTTGCGCCGCGATCCCGCAAAGCGGCGTACATCCACCAGGTGGCGTATGCCCGCCTGGTGCAGCATCCCCAGGAATACGTCCCACTCCCGGGTGGAGTGCCCGATCGTCCAAAGCGTGTCCGTCGTGTCCATCGCGTACATGGTGCCGACCCGCAAGTGAAGCGACGTTGACGTGCGGCCGGCTACGCTGCGGTGGATCCCACGGAGACCAACATGACGCAAGCCTCCCAGACCGATTCGACCCCCGCGGCGGAGACGCACGAAGGCGGCCTTGGCCGCACCGCGAGAATCGCAAGGTTCCTGCTCAAGTACCGGAACGCCGGCGTCTTCAGCGGGCTGGAACTCGACCAGGCCATCGCGAACGACGAGGCCTTGCCGGACGAGGACCACAAGCCCGAACAGTTCGTCCGCGACCTGGAGGCACTTGGCCCCACCTTCGTCAAGATCGGCCAGAACCTCTCGACGCGGCCCGACATGGTGCCCCCGGAATACCTGGCGGCGCTGGAGCGCATGCAGGACGACGTCGCCCCGATTTCCTTCGATGCGGTGCGAAAGGTGATCGAGGATTCACTCGGCGTGCGGATCAACAAGGTGTTCGAGAGTTTCGACGAGGAGCCGCTCGGCTGCGCGTCCCTGGCGCAGGTCCACCGCGCGACGCTGCATGGCGGCCGGGAAGTGGCCGTCAAGGTCCAGCGCCCGCATGCGCTGGACCAGATCCGTTCGGACCTCGACGCGCTGTCCTCCATCGCCGGCAAGGTGGACCATGTCACCGACATCGGCCGCCGCATGCGCTTCGCCGACTGGGTCCACGAGTTCCGCAAGACCCTGCTGGCGGAACTGGACTATCGCACCGAGGCGGAGAACCTCGAGCGATTCGCCCAGCACTTCGCCCAGTATCCGGAGCTGGTGGTACCGCGGCCGGTCTGGGACCTGACCCGCTCCCGGGTACTGACCATGGACCTGATCAAGGGCACCAAGGTCACCGACATCAGCGGCGTCTCGAGGACCGAGCAGCCATTGGGGGATCTCGCCAGTGCCCTGATGCGCGGCTACCTCGACCAGGCGTTCGTCCATGGCGAAATCCACGCCGATCCGCATCCCGGCAACCTGCTGCTGACACGGGACAAGCGGCTGGCGATCTTCGACCTGGGCATGGTCGCCCACGTACCGCCCAAGCAGCGCGACCGGCTGATGAAGCTGCTGTTCGCCGCCGTCGACGGCCGCGGGGAAGAAGTCGCGAACGAGGGCATTGCGATGGGCACGCGGCTGGAGGATTTCAATGAAGAGTCCTACACCCGCGAGGTCGGGCAGCTGGTTTCGCGCTACGCCGCCCATAGCGGCACCCGCCACGGCGAACAGACGATGTCGGAGGGCCGGCTCGTGCTCGACCTCACGCGCATCGCCACCGCCTGCGGGCTGCGCACGCCGCCGGAGCTGAGCCTGCTCGGCAAGACACTGCTGAACCTCGAAACCGTCTGCCGCGCGCTCGACCCGGACCTGGACGTCAAGGGCGTGGTGGAACGCCACCTGGAGAGCGTGATGAGGGCGCGGTGGCGGGGCTCGCTCTCGCCGGCCAACCTCGCCGGGGAGATGATGGAGCTGCAGGCTCTGATGCGCGAGGCGCCGCGCAAGGTGACGGACGTGCTCTCGCTGCTGGCGGACAACCGGATGCAGGTTCGCATCCGCGGCCTGGAGGACTCCTACCTGCTGGAAGCGCTGCAGAAGATCGCCAACCGTGTCGCCGCAGGCATCGTGACCGCATCGCTGATCCTGGCATCGGCGCTGATGATGCGAGTGGGCGACGGCCCGCAGTTCCTCGGATACCCGGCGCTGGCGATGGTGCTGTTCCTCGTTGGTGCCATCCTCGGCCTCGCGATCGTCATCAGCGCGTTGGTAGGGGATCGCCGTGCAAAGCCCAGGGAAGAGCGTGGGCCACGCTGAAGCCGCGGCCGGCAAGGCGTCCTGGCCGGCTTCGCTTCGCCGGCGGCTGGAACATGCCGTGATCGATGCGGACGATCAGCTGGACGCTGCGTGGCTGCGACTCAACAAGCGGCTGGGCCGTGGCCGTCCGCGCCATCTCGCCGCCTATCGTGGATATGCCGACGAGCGCGGGGCGGAGCTGTTCGGCCGGGTGCTGGCGGACGATCCCCTGGGCGGCCCCGGCGACGACGCCGGCTGGTGGGACAACCTGCTGGACACCTACCGTCGGTTCCACAGCCGCGAGGTTCCGGCCGAGCCACTGAAGGTGCGGTTCCGCGGCGTGGAGGTGGAGGCCCTCAGCGACCACGAGGGCTACTACACCGCCGCCGTCCCTGCTGCGCCCGGTACACCGCCGGGCGAGCTTTGGGATAACGCGCTGACCAGCCTCGCCGACGGCACACTGGCGACCCCGCAGCCGGTCATGCAGGTGCGCAGCGGGGCCGGGTTCGGTGTCATCTCCGACATCGACGACACCATCCTCCACAGCTCCATCACCGACTGGAAGATGGCCGCGCAACTGACCTTCCTGCACAACGCGCGTACCCGGAAGGCACTGGACGGGGTCGCCCGCCTCTACCAGGCGCTGCAAACGGGCGCCGACGGGAGCGGCACCCACCCCATTTTCTATGTCTCGTCCTCGCCGTGGAACCTCTACGACCTGCTGGACGATTTCATGGAACTCAACGCGATTCCGTGCGGACCGATTTTCCTGCGCGACATCGGCACCGATGCTGGCAAGTTCATCAAGACACCGGGGCACGGCCACAAGCTCGAACGCGCCCGCACCCTGATCAAACGCTTTCCCGAGCTTCGCTGGGTGCTGGTGGGCGACTCGGGGCAGGCCGACGCCGAGCTCTATTCTGACGCGGCGCGGGAGTTCGGGGACCGCATCGTCGCGATCTACATCCGGGACGTTGACCCGGGTTCGGCGTCCACCCTGGACAGCCGGGTGGACGCACACATCGAGCGCGTCGCCGGCACCGGCGTTCCGATGCTGCGCAGCCGGGACAGCCTGGCGATCGCGGAGCACGCCGCCGGCCTGGGGCTGATCGCACCCGATGCGGTCGCAGCCGTGGCCGAAGACGTGCGCCGCGACCGCTCCCGCCCGACCCTGGGCGAGGCCGCCGCGGAAGAGGCGCTGGATGCCCCACCCGCCCGGAGTCCACTGGAAGGGAGCACGCCCGACGGGGGCACGCCGATCGGCTAAAATCGGCGGTTCCCCACGCAGTCACTGATCCCGATGTCCTCTGCCTTCGGCACCGAAACCGTGCTGGACGTCCGTCACTGGACGGACGACTACTTCAGCTTCACCACCACGCGCGACGACGGCTTCCGCTTCGACAACGGGCAGTTCGTGATGATCGGCCTGGGGGTCGATCAACCCGACGGCAGCAGCAAGCCGCTGTTGCGCGCCTACTCGATCGCCAGCGCCAACTGGGAAGAACAGCTCGAGTTCTTCAGCATCAAGGTGCCCGATGGCCCGCTGACCTCGCGCCTGCAGCACATCCGCCCGGGCGACCCGGTGCTGGTGGGTCGCAAGCCGACAGGCACCCTGCTCATCTCGGACCTGCACCCCGGCCGCAACCTCTACCTGCTGGGCACCGGTACCGGGTTCGCGCCCTGGCTGTCGATCATCAAGGACCCTGAGACGTACGAGCGCTTCGAGAACGTCATCCTCTGCCACGGCGTGCGTCGCGCGGCCGACCTGGCCTATCGCGACTACATCGAGAAGGAGCTGCCCCGCCACGAGTTCCTGGGCGAGGTGATCTCGCGGCAGCTGCGCTATTTCCCGGCGGTCACCCGCGAGGATTTCTCCTACGAGGGCCGTGACCACCGTGGCCGGATGACCGACATGATGGCCACCGGCCAGATGATGCGGTACCTCGGTCTCGATGCGCTGGATCCAGAGCACGACCGCGCCATGATCTGCGGCAGCCCCCAGATGCTGGCCGATTTCCGGTCGCTGCTGGACGGGCGCGGATTCTCGGCGGCGCCCCGTATCGGCAGTCCCGGCCAGTACGTGTTCGAACGGGCGTTCGTGGAGAAGTAGCGTCGCGCAGGCGCCGCGGCCCTCCCCCTTCTCCCGCGTGATGTCAACGGCTTTCCCGGGGGTCCCGAGGTGGCCACAATCGGCGCCCCGCTCCGCGGGTTCCGCCACACGCAAGGTTCCAGCCTCCATGTCAGAAGTTCCCTCCGCCGCCCTCGCCGACCAGATCGCCCGCACCATCGCCGCGGAGATCGGCGCCCAGCCGGCGCAGGCCCGCGCTGCCATCGGCCTACTCGACGAAGGCGCGACGGTGCCGTTCATCGCGCGCTATCGCAAGGAAGTCACCGGTGGGCTGGACGATACCCAGCTGCGCAACCTCGAGACGCGCCTGATATACCTGCGCGAGCTCGAGGACCGTCGCGCCGCCGTGCTCTCCAGCATCGAAGAGCAGGGAAAGCTGACCGACGCGCTTCGCGGCGATATCGAGGCGGCCGACAGCAAGGCGCGGCTCGAGGATCTGTACCTCCCCTACAAGCCCAAGCGCCGGACCAAGGCGCAGATTGCACGCGAGGCGGGCCTGGAGCCGCTGGCCGACGGACTGTTGCAGGATCCCGACCAGGTGCCCGAGGCGCTGGCGTCGACCTTCATCGACAGCGAAAGAGGCGTGGCGGATACGAAGGCGGCGCTCGATGGCGCGCGGGCGATCCTGATGGAACGCTGGGGCGAGGACGCCACACTGGTCGGCGAGCTGCGCAACTGGCTGCACGAGGTCGGGCAGATCCGCGCCCGCGTCGCCGATGGCAAGGAAGCCGAGGGTGCGAAGTACCGCGACTATTTCGACCACGTCGAACCGCTGGCCAGGATTCCGTCCCACCGCCTGCTGGCCCTGTTCCGCGCCCGTCGGGAAGAGATCCTGTATCTCGACCTTGATCCCGGCGCGGACGCCGAAGCCGGCCACCTCCATGGCGAAGCCCGGGTCGCGCAGCACGCAGGCGTCCGCGCCCAGGGACGCCCTGCCGACAAGTGGTTGATGGACGCATGCAGGCTGACCTGGAAGGCCAAGCTGCACCTGCACCTGATGCTCGACCTGTTCGGCCAGGCGCGCGAGAAGGCGGAAGCCGAAGCGATCGCGGTGTTCGGCGACAACCTCAAGGACCTCCTGCTCGCGGCCCCGGCGGGTCCGCGGGTGGTGCTGGGGCTGGACCCTGGCCTGCGCACCGGTGTAAAGGTCGCCGTGGTCGACAGGACCGGCAAGCTCGTCGACACCGACACCATCTACCCGCACCAGCCACGCAACCAGTGGGACGCGTCGCTGCACACGCTGCGGGCGCTGTGCAAGAAGCACGCTGTCGAGCTGATCGCGATCGGCAACGGCACCGCCTCGCGTGAAACCGACAAGCTGGCAGGCGACCTGGTCAAGCTCGCGCCGGAGCTGAAGATGCAGAAGATCGTGGTCAGCGAGGCGGGCGCGTCGGTGTACTCGGCGTCGGAGTTCGCGGCGAAGGAGTTCCCCGGCCTGGACGTCTCCCTCCGCGGCGCGGTATCCATTGCCCGGCGACTGCAGGATCCGCTGGCGGAACTGGTCAAGATCGAACCCAAGGCGATCGGCGTTGGCCAGTACCAGCACGACGTCGACGGATTCCGTCTCGCCCGCGCCCTCGATGCGCGCGTGGAAGACTGCGTGAACGCGGTCGGCGTGGACGTGAACACCGCCTCCGCCGCCCTGCTCGCCCGCGTCTCCGGCGTTTCCTCGACGGTGGCGGAGAACATCGTCGTCTACCGCGACGGCAACGGCGCCTTCGCCAGCCGCAAGGAACTGCTCAAGGTGCCGAGGCTGGGAGACAAGACCTTCGAGCAGTGCGCGGGCTTCCTGCGCATCGCTGGGGGCGACCAGCCGCTGGATGCATCGTCGGTCCACCCGGAAGCCTATCCGGTGGTCGAGCGCATCGTGCGCGACTGCGGCCGCGAGGTGAAGCAGCTGATTGGCGATACCGGCTTCCTGCGCAGCGTGCGGCCGGAGCAGCACACCGACGAGCGCTTCGGGGTGCCGACCGTGCGCGACATCCTGCGGGAGCTGGAGAAGCCCGGCCGCGACCCCCGCCCCGAGTTCCGCGCCGCACGTTTCGCCGAAGGCGTCGAGGAGCTGAAGGACCTGCAGGCGGGGATGGTGCTGGAAGGCGTGGTGAGCAACGTGGCCGCCTTCGGTGCGTTCGTCGACATCGGCGTGCACCAGGATGGCCTCGTCCACATCTCCGCTCTGTCGGACCGTTACGTCAAGGACCCGCGCGAAGTGGTCAAGGCTGGCGACGTGGTCAAGGTCAAGGTGCTGGAGGTCGACGTCCCACGCAAGCGTATCGCCCTCACCTGCCGGCTCGATGATCCGCTACCGGGCGAGCGCGGCGCCGCCGCCGGGGACGACAGGATGCGTGGCGGCGGACGCCGCGATCCGGGCGCGGCCCGCAACGGTGGCAACGCCGGCGGTGGACGCCAGGCGCCTCGCCCGCCCCGTGGCGCACCCTCGGCACCGCCCGCAAACAACGCGCTTGCCGCGGCATTCGCAAAGGCCAAGGACAAGCGGTAGGACACATGTAGGAGCGGCTTCAGCCGCGATCGGGAAGAGGGTCCAGATGCCGGTTCCGGATCGCGGCTGAAGCCGCTCCTACAAGGACGGGACCGCTGCAGGCGAGCCGCAATGGCCCGCGCGGGCGGCCCCCGTCGATCAGTGCGCCGGGCGCGATACCTGCTCGACCATGTTTCCGGTCGTGCGGTCCCGGCCGGACAATGCGATGTCGGCCTGGGCAACGATGCCGCATACGGCGCCGTTGTCGTCGACCACCACCACGCGGCGGATCTGCTTGTCTTCCATCGCCTTGGCGCAGTCCGCGAGCGAGGCCCCCTGCTGGATCGTCGTGACCGGCGTCGTCATGCAGTCGGAGGCCTTGGCCGCCCCGGTGTCGCGTCCTTCGGCGACCATCCGGACCGCGATGTCGCGGTCGGTGACCATGCCCAGCGGCTTGCGGCTCACCGTGCTCTCCACGATCGGTATGCCGCCGCAGTCGTTCTTCGCCATCATCCGGGCGACGTCCCGCAGGGGGGTGTCGGGGGTGCAGCAGGCGGGGTCGGCGGTCATCACCGATTTGAGGTTGGCGTCCATGGGAACTCCAGGGTTGTGGGGGAGCGACCACCCTCTCGCAAGCCGGGTTGTCTCGCCGTGAATCGCCCCCGCCCGGCGACCCATGCCTTTCGCCATGGTCCCGCTCACGGGCCATGCGGTAGTCTTCGGGTTCCTTTAGACGAGGTCCCGACCCGATGAAGCATCCCCTTGCGCTGGCGCTTTCCGTCGCGCTGGCTACCAGCCTTTCCGCCGTAGCCCCGGCCGCCGCCAATGAAGGCGCCCAGTCAGAAACGCAGGCCACCAACGTGAATGCGAGCAACCCGTTCTTTTCCGAAAGCCCGCTCCCCCTGCGCTACCCGCAGTTCGACAAGATCCAGGACAGCGATTTCGCCCCCGGCTTCGACCGCGGCATGAGCGAGCACCTGGCCGAGGTCGAGGCGATCGCCAACAACCCCGAGCCGGCCACGTTCGAAAACACCATCCTGGCCCTGGAGCAGTCCGGTGACGTGCTCAACCGCACCGCCACCGTGTTCTTCTCGCTGCTGGGCGCCGACACCAACGACACCCGCCAGAAGCTGCAGGCCGAGTACGCCCCGAAGCTGTCCGCGCACAGCGATGCCATCAGCCTGAACCCCAAGCTGTTCGAGCGCATCCAGGCACTGTATGAGCAGCGCGATTCTCTGGGCCTGGACGCACAGGGTGTGCGCCTGGTCGAGCGTTACCACACCGATTTCGTCCGCGCCGGCGCCAAGCTGGACGAGGACCAGAAGGCACGCCTGCGCGAAATCAACGGTGAGCTGGCCAAACTCGGCACCGAGTTCAGCCAGAACGTGCTGAAGGAAGTGAACGCCTCTGCGATCACCGTCGACACCGTGGAAGAACTGGACGGGCTGTCGGAGGGCGCGATCGCCGCCGCCCGTGAGGCCGCCAAGTCCCGCGGGCTGGACGGCAAGTACGTCATCACCCTGCAGAACACCACCGGGCAGCCGCCCAACACCTACCTGACCAACCGCGAGCTTCGCCAGAAGCTGCACGAGGCATCGGTCGCCCGTGGCAGCCGCGGCAACGAGTTCGACAACACCGGCATCGTCTCCCAGGTGCTCAAGCTTCGCGCCGAGCGTTCGAAGATGCTGGGCTACGACACCCACGCCGAATATGTGCTCGCCGACGAGACCGCGAAGAACCCTGAAGCCGTCAACGCGATGCTGCAGCGCCTGGCCCCGGCCGCGGTCGCCAATGCGCGGCGCGAAGGTGCTTTGCTGCAGGCCATGATCGACAAGGAACAGGCGGCCAAGGGCGAGCCGAGCTTCGAGCTGCAGCCGTGGGACTGGGCGTTCTACGCCGAGAAGGTCCGCCAGGACCAGTACGCGTTCGACGAATCCGAGCTCAAGCCATACTTCGAGATGAAGAACGTGCTGGAGAACGGCGTGTTCCATGCCGCCAACCAGCTGTACGGCATCAGCTTCAAGGAGCGTACCGACCTGCCCAAGTACCACCCCGACACGTGGACCTACGACGTGTTCGACAAGGACGGCAGCCAGCTGGCGATCTTCATCTTCGACCCGTACGCACGTGATTCCAAGCGCGGCGGTGCATGGATGAACTCCTACGTCTCCCAGTCCGAGCTCGAAGGCACCAGGCCGGTCGTGGCCAACCACCAGAACATCCCCAAGCCGTCGGAGGGTGAGCCCACCCTGCTGACCTGGGACGAGGTGACCACGATGTTCCACGAGTTCGGCCATGCGCTGCACGGCATGTTCTCGGATGTGAAGTACCCGATGTTCTCGGGCACCAGCGTGCCGCGCGACTTCGTGGAGTTCCCTTCGCAGGTCAACGAGATGTGGGCCGATTGGCCGAGCGTGCTGGCCAACTACGCCAAGCACCACGAAACCGGTGAGCCGATGCCGCAGGAGCTGCTGGACAAGGTCGTGGCCGCCGCGCAGTTCAACCAGGGCTTCGCCACCACCGAGTACCTCGGGGCCGCGATGATCGACCAGGAATACCACCAGCTCACGGCCGACCAGTTGCCCGATGCCGACGAGGTCATGGACTTCGAAGCCGCCGCCCTGGAGAAGGTCGGCCTGGACTACGACCCGGTGCCGCCGCGCTACCGCACCCCGTACTTCAGCCACATCATGGGCGGCTACGCAGCGGGCTATTACGCGTACATCTGGTCCGAAGTGCTGGACGCCAACACCGTGAAGTGGATCGAGGAGAATGGTGGCCTGACGACGGCGAACGGCGATCGCTTCCGCAAGGCGCTGTTGTCGCAGGGCGGCAGCAAGGACGCGCTCCAGCTGTTCAGCGACTTCACCGGCGGTGGCGAGCCGCGCATCGAGCCGCTGCTCGAGCGCCGCGGCCTGGGCACGCCGGTGTCCGACGACAGCGCCGCTCCTGATGCGGCCGATGCGGCTATCCCGGAGGAGCGCCCGGCGGGCAATTGACCTGATCGAGCAGCAAAGCCCAAGGAGCCGCCCGGAGTGATCCGGGCGGCTTTTTCATGTCCTCGCCTAGCCCGCGGCAGCCCCGAACAGCCCGCGGTACGCCGGCGCGATGTGTGGAAGCAGCACCTCAGCAGGTACTTCGACCTGCTGCGTGCCATCCGAGTACGGGCCCACCTGATAGGGAGGAAAGACGAAGCGCAAGCCCGTCAGTGTCTCCCCATCCCCTGCCATGGGCTCGAAGCGCGAGAAATTCTCCGGCTTCGGCGCCGTGCCTTCATCGATCATCAGCCCCGCATTCGCCACCAGGCGTGCCCGGTCCTCCGCGGGGAGGTCGTCCGCGTCCACGCGCTGCGACAGCGCGGTATGCAACTGCTCGCGCACGTAGTTCGATATTTCCTGCCAACCATCGGGTTTCGGTACCAGGTCCCGCGCGCCCAGCATGCGGTCCTCGCGCGGCAACCAGACGAATCGTTCCAGCAGGGGGGTGCCATGGGCGCCGCCGGTATAGCGCGTACCGTCCGCCGCATAGGCGACCAGGCCCGGTTGGTTCAGCACCTCGGTGAACGTCAGGGAGAGATCGTAGAGTGAGCCGTCCTCGGCCCCCGAGCGCCGCCTCGCCTCGACCGCCTCCATCAGCTCGGCTCGCTCGGCGGATGCGTAGCGCTCCAGCTCCCTGGCCAAACCGGGGTACTGCTTCGCCGAATGCGGATAGGTGATGCCCACCACGTAGTCGGGCTCGACCTCCACCACATCCTTCAGCTCCGGGGCAGGAAGATCCTCCTCCAGGTCGGTGGCACCGCGGCCGCCGTCAGGCGTTCCGCCCGGTGGATTGGCCGTGGTGACTTGCGGGGCGGTCGGGGTGTCCGGCTCGCGGTCGCATGCCGGCAGCAGGACTGCCAGCACGCCGATGACCAGCGCGTGCTTCAAGAACGAGTGTTGCATCGAAGATCCCTCCTGATTCAGCGGGACCTTATCGGCGCAGGCGTGATGTCCGGATGCAGGGTCCGGCCGCGAGCCTCTACCAGTCGGTACGCAGTGGCAGCAGGCCGCGCAGTTCGGCATCGGTGAGGTTGCGCCACTGGCCCGGCTTCAGGCGCCCAAGCTTGACGTTGCCGATGCGCACCCGGACCAGTTGCTTGACCCGGTACCTGAAGTGGGCCGCCATCAGGCGGATCTGCCGGTTCAGGCCCTGCACCAGCACGATGCGGAAGCCATAGCGGCCCAGCTTGCCGGTCTTGCAGGGCAGCGTGACCTGGCCGTGCAGCGGGACGCCCTTGGCCATGCCGCGCAGGAACTCCGGCGTCACCTCGTGGTTGACGGCGACCAGGTACTCCTTCTCCAGCTTGTTTTCCGCCCGCAGGATCTCGTTGACGATGTCACCGTTGCTGGTCAGCAGGATCAGGCCCTCGGAATCCTTGTCGAGCCGGCCGATCGGGAAGATGCGCCGTTCGTGGCCGACGAAATCCACGATGTTCTCCTTGACCGCCGATTCGGTGGTGCACACCACGCCCACCGGCTTGTTGAGCGCGATGTAGACATGTTGCTTCTGGCCCTTGGCCACCGAGCGTGCGCGCAGCGCCTGGCCGTCGATCCTGACCTCGTCGCCCTCGCCCACCTCCGAGCCGACGCGCGCGCGAATGCCGTTGACCGTGACCCGGCCTTCGCCGATGAGGCGGTCGGCTTCGCGGCGGGAGCAGAAGCCGCTCTCGCTGATGTGTTTGTTGAGTCGCATGCGGGGCATTAGGTGTCGCGGCGGGCGCACAGGCTGGCACAACGCCCCGCGCTTGGCGAGCGGAACCCGACGAGCGCGGGACGGTGCCGCCCCTGTGGACGGGTCAGCCGGCGCCTACGACCAGGTCGGCATACTCCGGGTGCCGCCCCGCCCATGCTTCCGCATAGGAACACGCGGGCCTGACCCGGATGTCCCCCGCGCGCGCATGGTCGAAGGCAGCGCGGGTCAACGCCCCTGCGACGCCCCGCCCCCCGATGGCATCGGGCACCCGGGTATGGGTGATGACCATCACACCCTCCTCCATCCGGTACGCCAGTTCGGCCTCGGTCCCTTCAACCTCGGCCCTGAACCGGCCGGCCCCGGGTTGGTGCTCCACATCAACGCGTGACTGGTTCATCGGCTGTCCCGCTTGCCCTGGTTATGCCGATCCCGGGTGCTGATGCTTCCCTGGGTTCCGTCCAGCCGCACCTCGGCGGCATGCAGCTCCTCCGCCTTCGCCCGCGCCTCGGGTGACTGGTAGGACTCGTCCTTGACCCCGACGCCGCCGTCGAGCGCCTGCCACGGCTGCTGCGAGCGTGCCTGCGCCTGCTTCTCTTCCAGCAGGCGCCGGGTGTTCGCCAACGCCTGCTCGGGGGTAATGCCTTTGCGTGCCCGTTTGGCTGCCTTCTTCTTGCCTGCCGGCCTAGCCACCGGACGCTTGCTGGCCGTCGACTTCTTCGCCGCCGCGCTCTTCGCTGGCGCCTTCCTGACGGAAACCTTCTTTGCCTTGCCGGAGCTGCTCTTGCTCGCCGCGGTCTTTTTTACCGCCTTCTTGGCGGTCGACTTGCGTGCGGAGGCCTTCTTGGCGGCGGAGCGCTTGGCTGTTGCCTTCTTGGCGGTTGCCTTCTTGGCGGCTGCCTTTTTGGCGGTTGTCTTGCTGGTGGCTGCCTTCTTCGTGGCCGACTTCTTCGTCGCCGCCTTCTTGGCGGGTGTCTTCCTTGTCGCCGCCTTCTTCGTAGCCGACTTCTTCGCGGGTGTCTTCGTGGTCGTCGTCTTCTTCGTAGCCGACTTTTTCGTCGCTGCCTTCTTCGCGGTCGTCTTCCTGGTCGCTGTCTTCTTCGTGGCCGACTTCTTCGCCGCCTTGTTCGCTGTCGACTTCCTCGTCGATGCCGCGGTCTTTGCTGACTTTTTCTTCGCAGCCGATTCGCTCGACGCTGCGGCCTTGGTGGACTTGCGGTTGGTGGTGCTCTTCTTGCTCGCCTTGCGGGCTCGGGTCGTCGCCATGCCATCCTCCATCGCTGATGCTTGATGCCTCGATAGCACGATATGCATACACGGTGGGTGAGCGTTGCCCTAGCGGGTCGCCGGGAGCATCAGCCGAACGAGGGGCTCATCAGGGCACTCAGGAAGTGCGGCCCGATGCGCGGCTCCATCAGCAGCATGAACAACACGCCGTAGATCGCGCCCGACAGATGCGCGTTGTGGTTGGTGTTGCCTCCGCCTTGCCGGTCCATCCAGAACGAATAGCCGACGAAGAACACGCCGTAGACGATCGCGGGTACCGGCAGGAAGAAAATGAAGATCAGCGACCACGGCTGCACCAGGATGAAGGCGAACAGCACCGCCGAGACCGCGCCCGAGGCGCCGAGACTCCGGTAGTTCACGTCCTGCCGATGGCGCAGGTAGGTCGGCAGGATCGCGATCACGATCGCCGACAGGTAGAACAGCACGTAGCCCACCGGCCCGATCAGCTGCCCGATCACCTGCTCGGCGAAGCGGCCGAAGAAGAACAGCGTGATCATGTTGAACAGCAGGTGCTGCCAGTCCGCATGGATGAAGCCGTGGGTCAGCAGGCGGTCGTACTGCTTCTTGCGATCGATCGCCGGCGGCCAGAGGATCAACCGGTCGATCAGCCGCGGGTTTTTGAACGCCATCCAGGTGACCCCTACGGTCACGGCGATCAGGATCAGGGTCAGCATGCTTGGGTGGTCCTGTGGGATACGGCGCGGGGGCGCCCCTCTGGGTCGATCGACGAGCGTACCGGAAGGTCGCGATGCCGTCTTGCAGGGGCGGTAACATCTCCGGTGTTTTCCTGGAGACGAACCGATGACACCTGCCCTGCGTTGCGCCCTGCTCGCCTGCCTGCTCCCGGCCGCCACTCCCGCGATCGCGCAGGAGGCGCCATTGACCACTGTCTCCGAGCGCAGCGGCTTCGTCGAGACGGGCCGCTACGCGGAGGTGATCGAGCTGTGCGAGGCCTTCCAGGCACGCTATCCGGATGCGGTGCGATGCACCGATTTCGGCACGTCCCCCGAGGGGCGCCCGATGAAACTGCTGGTGGTGTCCCGGTCCGGGGTCCTGACGCCGAAAGGGGCACGGGAGGCCGGCCTGCCGGTGACCCTGATGCAGGGCGGGATCCACGCCGGGGAAATCGACGGCAAGGACGCGGGTTTCCTGGCCCTGCGAGAGTTGCTCGAAGGCGAAGCCGCGCCCGGTGTGCTGGAAAAGCAGGTCTTCCTGTTCGTCCCGGTCTTCAGCGTCGACGGCCATGAGCGTTTTGCCGCCTGGAACCGCCCCAACCAGCGTGGACCACGTGAGATGGGCTGGCGTACCACTGCCCAGAACTACAACCTCAACCGCGACTACGTAAAAGCCGATGCACCAGAGATGCAGGCCATGCTCGGCCTGATCAACGAGTGGGACCCGCTGGTGTACGTCGACCTGCACGTGACCAACGGCGCCAAGTTCCGGCACGACATCTCCATCCAGGTGGAACCGGTCAACAGCGGCGACCCGGCCCTCCGGCAGGCCGGGACCGCCCTGCGCAATGCCACCATCGATTACCTCGCGGCGCACGACGCCCTGCCGCTGCCGTTCTATCCCTCGTTCGTCGTCCACGACGACCCCTCGTCGGGATTTGAAGACGGCGTGGCGCCACCCCGTTTCTCACACGGTTACATGCCCCTGCGCAACCGCATCGGCATGCTGGTGGAGACGCACTCCTGGAAGGAATATCCGCACCGCGTCCGCAACACCCATGATGCAATCCTCGGCGTACTGGAAGAAGTCGCCGAGCACGGACGCGAGTGGCTGGCGCTCGCCGAGGCCGCGGACACCCGTGCGAGCCAGCTGGCATCGACTCCGGTGGCGCTGTCGCACCAGGCCACCGACCAGTGCCGCCAGATCGAGTTCCTGGGATACGCCTATACCCGCACCCCCTCGGAGGTATCGGGCGGCACGATGACCCGCTATGACGAATCGACGCCCGAGATCTGGAACGTCCCCCTCTGCGATGAGATCGAGCCGTCGCTGACCGTTGCCGCACCGGACGCGGGTTACCTGGTTCCGGCCGCCCATGCGGACCTGGTGGCAACGCAGCTCGACCACCACGGCATCGAGTACCGGCGCATGGATCGCGGTATCAACGACGCGGCGGTGCAGGTCTTCCGGGCCGACTCGACCGGGTTCGCCGACAGTCCCGTTGAAGGCCACCAGCGCCTCGAACTCGAGGGAAGCTGGCGGGAAGAGCAGGCCGACCTGACTGCAGCCTCGCTGTTCGTCCCCATTGCCCAGCCGAAAGCCCGGCTGGCGATGGCGATCCTGGAGCCCCAGGCACCTGACTCCCTGGCGGCCTGGGGACGGTTCAACAACGCCTTCGAACGCAAGGAGTACATGGAGCCGTACGTGGCCGAGGAAGTCGCGCGGGAGATGCTGGCTGCGGATCCCGCACTGAAGGCCGAATTCGAGCGACGGCTTGCCCGCGACGATGCGTTCGCCGCGGATCCGCGGCAGCGGCTCGATTTCTTCTATCGGCGCCATGCTTCCTGGGATGACCGCTTCAACCTGTATCCCGTGATGAGGACCGCGAAGGTCCCGCGCTAGGCCCTTCCCGCCCGTCGACCCTGACGCCCGGCAATCGCCGGGCATCTTGCTTGACAGAGAAAGAATGATCGTTCATTCTGCCGCGTCCACTGGGCCCAGCCCGGCCCCCTACTGCCCTTGATCGAGTCCCTCCACATGCGCAAGCCCTCCCGCCTGATCCTCCTGCCGCTGGCAATGTCCATCGCCCTCGCCGCCTGCGGCAGCGACGAAGCCGCCCAGCAGCCGCCGGCCGCGGCGGTGACGGTGATGACGCTCGAAAGCCGGCCGGTGACCCTCACCCGCGAACTCCCGGGCCGCACCACGCCTTACCTGATCGCCGAGGTCCGGCCCCAGGTGAACGGCATCGTGGAGCGCCAGTTGTTCCGGGAGGGCAGCCGCGTGGAGGCCGGGCAGCCGCTCTACCAGCTCGAAGATGCGAGCTACGAGGCGAGCACGAGCAGCGCCAAAGCAGCCCTCGCCCGCGCCGAAGCCACCCTCGAGTCGACCCGCCTGGCGGCCCGCAGGGCGAACGCGCTGGCGGAGATCGACGCCATCAGCCAGCAGGACAAGGAAAACGCCGTCGCCGCGCACCGACAGGCCGAGGCCGACGTGGGCGTAGCCCGCGCGGCCCTGGCGGCCGCCAACGTCACCCTGGGCTACGCCCGCATCACCTCCCCCATCGATGGGCGCATCGGCAGGTCGACGGTGACGCGTGGCGCGCTGGTGACCGCCAACCAGGCCCAGCCGCTCGCTACGGTGCAGCAACTGGACCCGATCTACATCGACCTGACCCAGTCGGCCAGTGAACTGCTGGAGCTGCGCCGGGCATTGGCGGCCGGCACCCTGGAGAGCGCCGAAGTCCCGGTCACCATCCTGCTCGAAGACGGCACCGAGTTTTCCCACAAAGGCACCCTCGCCTTCTCCGAGGTCAGCGTGGATCCGGATACGGGCAGTTTCGGGTTGCGCGTGCTCGTCGACAATCCCGACGAAGTGCTGATGCCGGGCATGTACGTACGCGCCGTCATCGGAAGCGGTGTCCGTGAAAACGCGATCCTGGTGCCCCAGCAGGGCATCGCCCGGGATCCGAAGGGCAATACCACCGCCATGGTGGTCAACGCCCAGGGCCTGGTCGAGGCGAGGCCGGTGCAGGTCAGCCGCACGGTCGGCAGCGACTGGCTGGTCGAGGGCGGCCTGGCCGCCGGCGACAAGGTGATCGTCGAAGGCCTGCAGAAGATCCGTCCGGGCGCTCCGGTCCAGGCGACCGAGGCCGGAACCGACGCCGCGGAGGCGGGTGCGCCAGCCGTGCCGATGGGTGCAGCCAGCCCGGCAGAGGGTGCCGACACGCCCGCCGACGCCGCCAATCCCGATGCGGCCGATCCGGCCGCCGACGCCGCGCCGTCGCAGCAGTAAGCGGAGAACCCCATGGCACGCTTCTTTATCGATCGACCCATCTTCGCGTGGGTCATCGCGATCATCATCATGCTTGCCGGTGCACTGGCGATCTTCGCCCTGCCGGTCTCGATGTACCCGTCCGTGGCCCCGCCCTCGGTCGAGGTCCGCGCCAGCTATCCGGGCGCGTCCGCGCAGGTGGTGGAGAACTCGGTGACCCAGGTCATCGAGCAGAACATGACCGGCCTGGACGGGCTGATGTACTTCTCGTCCAACAGCTCCTCGAACGGCATGGCGACGATCTCGCTGACCTTCGAGAGCGGGACCGATCCGGATATCGCCCAGGTCCAGGTGCAGAACAAGCTGCAACTGGCGATGCCGCTGCTGCCGCAGGAAGTGCAGCGCCAGGGCGTCAACGTCAGCAAGTCCGCCAGCGGCTTCCTGCAGGTCATTGGCTTCGTGTCCGAGGACGGCAGCATGGGCCGCGTGGACATCTCCGACTATGTCGGTGCCAACGTGGTCGATCCGCTCAGCCGTGTGCCGGGCGTGGGCAATATCCAGGTCTTCGGCGCCCAGTACGCGATGCGGATCTGGCTGGACCCGAACAAGCTCGATACCTACCGGCTGGCGGTGCCCGAGGTTATCGCGGCCATCCAGGCGCAGAACGCTCAGGTGGCCGTGGGCCAGCTGGGCGGAACGCCGTCGGTCGAGGGCCAGCAGCTCAACGCCACCATCAACGCGCAGGACCGGCTGCAGACGCCGGAACAGTTCCGAGACATCGTGGTGCGCGGCGAGACCGATGGCTCCGTGCTGAGACTGGGCGACATCGCCCGGGTCGAGCTGGGCGCGGAGACCTACGACTTCATCACCCGCTACAACGGCAAGCCCGCCAGCGGCATCGCGATTTCGCTGGCGACCGGCGCGAACGCGCTCGAGACCGCCGCCGGGGTGGAAGCGGCACTGGACGAACTGGCCCCCTACTTTCCCACCGGCCTCAAGGCGGTGGTTCCGTTCGACACCACGCCCTTCGTGCAGGTGTCGATCAAAGGCGTGATCAAGACCCTGATCGAAGCGATCGTGCTGGTCTTCCTGGTGATGTACCTGTTCCTGCAGAACTTCCGCGCCACCCTGATCCCGACGATCGCGGTGCCGGTGGTACTGCTGGGCACGTTCGGCGTGCTCGCCGCACTGGGCTTCTCGATCAACATGCTGACCATGTTCGCGATGGTGCTGGCGATCGGCCTGCTGGTCGACGACGCGATCGTCGTGGTGGAGAACGTCGAACGCATCATGTCCGAGGAGGGGCTGTCCCCGCTCGAGGCGACGCGCAAATCGATGGACCAGATCACCGGGGCGCTGGTCGGCATCGGCCTGGTGCTGTCGGCGGTGTTCGTGCCGATGGCCTTCATGTCCGGCTCCACCGGTGTCATCTACCGGCAATTCTCGGCGACCATTGTTTCGGCGATGGCCCTGTCGGTGCTGGTCGCCATCGTGCTGACCCCGGCCCTGTGCGCCACCATGCTCAAGCCGCTGAAGAAGGGCGAGCACCACGGCACCCGCGGCTTCTTCGGCTGGTTCAACCGCAAGTTCGACCAGGGCAGCAGCAGCTACCGGCGCGGCGTGCGCGGCGTATTGGCACGCCGTGGACGCTTCCTGGCGATTTTCGCGGCGATGGCGGTGGTCATGGGCCTGTTGTTCGTGCGCTTGCCCAGCTCCTTCCTGCCGCCGGAGGACCAGGGCGTGCTGATGGCGCTGGTGCAGGCGCCTGTCGGCTCCACCCAGGCCCGCACGATGGAATCGATCGAGCAGCTCGAGAACCACTTCCTGCAGAACGAGGCGGAAGTGGTCGAGTCGGTGTTCAGCGTGCAGGGCTTCAGCTTCGCCGGCATGGGCCAGAACGCCGGCATGGCCTTCATCAAGCTCAACGACTGGGACGAGCGCCCCGATGCCGACCAGAGCATCCAGGCGGTCGCCGGGCGCGCCATGGGTGCGCTGGGGCAGATCAAGGACGCGATGGTATTCGCCTTCGCGCCCCCGGCCATGCCCGAGCTGGGCATCGCTGCAGGTTATGCGTTCTACCTTCAGGACAACGCCGGCCAAGGCCACGAGGCCCTGCTGGCCGCGCGCAACCAGTTGCTGGGCGCCGCGGCGCAGAACGAGCTGCTGGTCAACGTCCGCCCGAACGGGCAGGAGGACACGCCGCAGTTGCGGATCGACATCGACAACCAGAAGGCCAGCGCGTTGGGGCTGAGCACCGATGCGATCAACTCGACGCTGTCGCTGGCGTGGGGCGGGCGCTACATCGACGACTTCGTCGACCGCGGCCGGGTCAAGCGCGTCTATGTCCAGGCGGATGCGCCATTCCGCATGACCCCCGAGGATTTCAGCCTCTGGTCGGTCAAGAACAGCGCCGGCGAGATGGTCCCCTTCCCCGCCTTCGCCAGCTTCCACTGGGACTACGGCTCCCCGCGCCTGGAGCGCTACAACGGCGTGCCCGCCATGGAAATCCAGGGCGAGGCTGCGCCGGGCGTGGCCTCCGGCGAGGCGATGGACGAGATCGAGCGGCTGGCCAGCGAGCTGCCGCCGGGTTTCTCGGTGGAGTGGACCGCGCTGTCTTACCAGGAGCGGGAGGCTGGATCGCAGACGCCGCTGCTGTACACGCTGTCGCTGCTGATCGTGTTCCTGTGCCTGGCGGCACTGTATGAAAGCTGGTCGGTACCCACGGCGGTGCTGCTCGTGGCACCGCTCGGCATCCTCGGCGCGGTGCTGGCCAACACGATGCGCGGCATGGAGCGCGACGTGTACTTCCAGGTCGCCATGCTCACCACCGTCGGCCTGACCAGCAAGAACGCGATCCTGATCGTGGAGTTCGCCAAGGAAAACCTCGAGAGGGGCATGGAGCTGGTGGAGGCCACCATGACCGCCGTGCGCGATCGCCTGCGGCCGATCCTGATGACCTCGCTGGCGTTCGGGCTGGGCGTGTTGCCGTTGGCCATCGCCAGCGGTGCCGGCTCGGGTGCGCAGCGGGCGATCGGTACCGGCGTGCTCGGCGGCATGATCGTCGGCACTGCCCTGGGCCTGTTCTTCATTCCGTTGTTCTTCGTGGTCATCCAGCGCGTGTTCGTGCAGCGCGGGAAGGACCGGACGTCGCCGCCGGCAGCCCCGGCTGGAGCCGATAGCCATGAATAAGTTCGCACCCACCATCCTTGCAATGGCTGCCAGCCTTTTCATCGCCGGCTGCGCCACGCTGGAGCCGGACCTGCCGGAGGCGACGCCCGCCATTCCGGCCGAGTGGCCGTTGCCTCCCGAGACGGCTCCGGTCGCCACGGCGATGGCGGATGGCACCGACGTGGTCGACATCGGCTGGCGGGAGTTCTTCGCCGACCCCCGGCTCGACGAGGTCGTCGCAAGGGCGCTGGACAACAACCGTGACCTGCGGGTGGCGGTGCTGAACGTGGAACGTGCGCGCTCGCTGTACCGGATCCAGCGCGCCGACCGGATGCCTTCGCTGGGCGGTGAAGTCGCGATGACCCGCACCGGTGGAGATGACCTGGATGTCAGCGAGAGCTACAGCGCAAGTGCCGGCATCTCCGGCTTCGAGCTGGACCTGTTCGGCCGCGTCCGCAACCTCAGCCACGCCGCGCTGCAGCAGTATTTCGCCACCGAGGAAGCCCGCCGTAGCGCGCAGCTGGCGCTGGTGGCCGAAGTCGCCAATGCGTGGATGACACTGGGCGCGGACCGGGAACTGCTGAAGATCGCCGAAGCCACGCTGGCGACGCAGGAAGACTCCCACCGCCTGACCGAGCAGCGCCAGGAGCTCGGCGCCGCCTCCGGCCTGGAGGTGAGCCAAGCACGCACCCTGCTGGAGAACGCCAGGTCCGACGTTGCCCGCTTCCGCGGCCAGGTCGCGCAGGACACGAACGCGCTCAACCTGCTGGTGGGCGGCGTGGTCGAGCCGGCGCTGCTGCCCGAAGGCTTCATCTCCGAAGTGAGTGGCTTGCCGGCACTGCCCGCCGGCCTACCTTCCGAGGTCCTGCTGCGACGGCCGGACGTGCTCGCCGCCGAATACCAATTGCGCGCCGCCAATGCCGACATCGGCGCCGCCCGCGCGGCATTTTTTCCTTCGATCACCCTGACCGGCAGCGTCGGCAGTACCAGCAGCGAGCTCTCGGGCCTGTTCGACAGCGGCACCATGGGCTGGAGCTTCATCCCGCGCATCAACCTGCCGATCTTCCAGGGTGGGCGCCTGAGCGCGGCACTGGGGGTGGCCAAGGTCGACCGCGACATCGCGCTGGCCGACTACGAGCGCTCCATCCAGGCCGGTTTCCGGGAAGTGGCCGATGTCCTCGCACTGTCGCGCACGCTGTCCGAGCAACTCGACGCCCAGGAGGCCCTGCTGGCGGCTGCCGAACGCGCGCATCGCCTGTCGGAAGCCCGCTACGAAGCCGGTCTGGACAGCTTCCTGGTACTGCTCGACGCGCAGCGCACGCTGTACGCGGCCCAGCAGTCCGTCGTGGCCACGCGGCTGGCGGAGCAGGCCAACCGCGTCACCCTGTACAAGGCGTTGGGCGGCGGGTGGAAGGAGGGCTGAGGCCATGAGCGCGGAGCAGACCAGCAAGGCCGGGGAACGGGCGCGCATCCAGCGCAACCGAATTCTAGAAGCGGCGCAGCAGCGCTTCATCGAAAACGGCTTCCACGCGGCCAGCATGGCCAACATCGCCGATACCGCGGGGATGAGCGCGGGGTTGATCTACCGCTACTTCGAGAACAAGAGCGCGATCATCCTGGCCATCGTCGAGCGCCAGCTGGAGCTGCTGCGCGACGACATCAAGCTCAACCGCAAGATCGACCTGGTGGAGGAGCTGGCAACCCACTACGGCCGTTCATTCAACAAGGATGGCCGCGGCATGAACCCGGCGCTGTTGCTGGAAATATCCGCCGAATCCACGCGTGACCCGCAGGTCGCGGCGGCGTTGGACCACTACGACACCACCTTGCGCGCCGCCTTGTGCAAATGGCTCGTGGAGCTGCACAGCCTACCGGCCGACATCGCGCCGGCACGCGCCCTGATGCTGCAGACGCTGGTGGAGGGTCTCAAACTGCGTGAAACCCGCGAACCCGACCTCGACCGCGCGTTGTTGCGGACGGCACTCGAGGACGTCGTGCCGCTGCTGCTGAACCCCTGACCCCTGCCCTGTCGACGCGCGCGGCATCGTGGTTCAATCCCGCGGCAGCTCGGCGGCCAGGTAGGGCGCGGTCCGGCTGCCCGCCACGGCCGCCACCGATCGCGGCGTCCCCTGCCCCACCACACGTCCGCCCTCGTCACCGGCGCCCGGCCCGATATCGATCACCCAGTCGCTGGCCGCCGCAACCCGCATGTCGTGCTCGACCACCACTACCGTGCTGCCGGCTTCCACCAGCTGGTCCAGCTGCTGCATCAGCAGGTCGACGTCTGAAGGATGCAGGCCGGTGGTCGGCTCATCGAGGACGTACAAAGTCCCACGTCGCTGCTGGCGCTGGAGCTCGTTGGCCAGCTTGATCCGCTGCGCTTCGCCGCCGGACAGCTCCGGCGCCGGCTGCCCGAGCCGGAGGTAGCCAAGCCCGACCTCCCGCAGCGTCTCCAACGGGCGCAGGATGCGCGGCTCGCCGGAGAAGAATTCCGCGGCGGCATCCACCGTCATGTCCAACACCTGGGCGATGTTCTTTCCCCGGCATGTGACCTCCAGTGTCTGCTCGTTGTAGCGCGCGCCGTGGCAGACCGGGCACGACACGTAGACGCCCGGCATGAACAACAGCTCGATGCTGACCGAGCCTTCGCCGTCGCAGTTGCCGCAGCGTCCTTTCGCGACGTTGAAAGAGAACCGACCTGCATCGTAGCGGCGCGCTCGCGCCTCGGGCGTGGCCGCGAAGAGCTTGCGGATGGCATCGAACAAGCCGGTATAGGTCGCGAGGTTCGAACGCGGGGTTCGACCGATCGGCTTCTGGTCCACCACCACCAGGCGACGGACGTGGTCGAGCCCCCCGGCGATGTGGCCCTGTCCTTCGGAAGGCAACGATTCTTCATCGATCGATCCGTCTTCCTCCTGAACCGGCGCGCCCTGCCCCAGCTTCGCGCCCAGCAGCTCCACCAGTGCCTGCGCCACCAGGCTCGACTTGCCCGAGCCGGACACTCCGGTAACGGTGGTGAACGTCCCCAGCGGCACGTCGACGTCGAGTTCCCGCAGGTTGTTCCGGGTGATGTCGCGCAGTTCCAGCCACGCCTTCGCCTCGCGCGGTTGCCTCGGCTGCAGCGGCTTACGCCGGAACAGGAAGCCCGCGGTGGACGAAGCCTCCACCTCCGCCAGCCCGGCCGGCGGTCCGCTGTACAGGACCTGCCCACCCTGCTCGCCTGCCGCGGGGCCAAGGTCGACCAACCAGTCCGCGCGACGCATCACTTCGGTCTCGTGCTCGACCACGAACAGCGAGTTGCCCGCCCCCTTGAGCTGCCCGAGCGCGACCAGCAGTGCCTCGGTGTCGGCAGGATGCAGGCCGGCAGATGGCTCATCGAGCACATAGACCACGCCAAACAGGTTGGAGCGGATCTGCGTCGCCAGCCGCAACCTCTGCAGCTCGCCCGGTGAAAGCGTCGGCGACGCGCGATGCAGTGTCAGGTACCCCAGGCCGAGCCCGATGATGATCTCGATGCGAGCCAGCAGGTCGGCCGCGATCTGGCTGGCGACCAGCGCCCTGGCGGAACCATCCGCGGCCTGCCCCGCTGCGAACGGCGACAACAACGCTGCCAGATGTTTCAGCGGCAGGCGTGAGATCTCCCCGATGTCGAGGCCTCCGAACGTGACGGCAAGCGCGTCCCGCCGCAACTGCTTGCCTTCGCAATCAGGGCACGTGGTGCTCACCATGTATTGCTGGATCCGCGCCCTGATCGACGCGCTCCGAGTGCTCGCCAGTGTGTGCAATACGTAGCGCCGCGCACTGGTGAAGGTGCCCTTGTAGCTGGGATTGTCGCCGCGCTCGACTGCCTGCCGGGTCTGTTCCGGCGTCAGGTCGCGATAGACCGGCACCACCGGCTGATCCTCGGTGAAGAGGATCCAGTCGCGCTGCTCCCGGGGCAGCTCGCGCCACGGGATGTCGACGTCGTAGCCCAGCGTCACCAGGATGTCCCGCTGGTTCTGACCGTGCCAGGCCGGCGGCCACGCGGCGACGGCGCGTTCGCGGATGCTCAGCGAGTCGTCCGGCACCATCGATGCCTCGGTCACCTCGTGGATGCGGCCCAGGCCGTGGCAGCGGGGACAGGCACCCTGCGGCGTGTTCGGCGAGAAGCCATCGGCTAGGATGAGCGGCTGGCCCTCGGGGTAATCCCCGGCGCGGGAATACAGCATGCGCAGGGAGTTGGAGATCGTGGTGATGCTGCCGACCGACGAGCGCGTGCTGGCACCGCCACGCTGTTGCTGCAGCGCGACCGCGGGCGGCAGCCCTTCGATGCTGTCGACGTCCGGCACCCCGGCCTGCTCGATCAGGCGCCGCGCGTACGGGGCCACCGAATCGAGGTAGCGTCGCTGCGCCTCGGCATAGAGCGTGGCGAACGCCAGCGACGACTTTCCCGACCCCGACACGCCGGTAAAGACCACGAATGCTTCGCGCGGAATGTCCACGTCGACGTTGCGCAGGTTGTGTTCGCGGGCGCCGCGCACCTGGACGAAACCATCGCGGCGGGCCGGCGCATCGTTGGGATCAGTCGTGGCCATCATCAATTCCCGTCAGCGGCCATTCCCCTTCGACCGTATATGCCCGGTTGTCGCCGGCACTGCGCATGAGCACGAACCGGTCCACCGCCCAGGGGAGTGGACCGACATCCTGGGTCGCCAGCGGCACGCGGCTGTCGCGGATGACCGTGACATGCGGGACCAGTGTCCTGCCCGACTTCGGTGCAATGCCCGCCTGCACCAGACAACGCCCCAGCACCTCCCACAGCCTCCGCAATCCGGTTGGCATGTTGCTGCACCCGAGCCAGCCGGTAGCACCGAAGGCGCCGGAACGGTCCAGCGCCAGATCGAACGGCGCGAGCTCCTGCGCCGCGGATCGCGCTGCCTGGCACGCCCGGTGCAACAGGTCCGGCGGCAGCGGCGAGAAGTCACCGAGGAACTGGAGCGTGAGGTGGTAGCGAGCGGGTCGCAGCCGCCGCCCGCCTACTGCATGTCTCGCCTGCAGGCGGTCGACTTCGTCGGTGATGCGCTTGCGCAGGTCGCCGCTGGGCCAAAGCGCGAAGAACAGTCGTTGGGTTTCGGCTGCCGGCCCGAACAGGTCCGGTGGTTGGAGATCTGAATGCATCGGCAAAGTCTATCCGGCCGCCGGCGGCCGGACCCGGAACGCCAGGCTGATCCGGGGCCCGACCTGCTCGCGCGTTTTCGGCACACCGTGTTCGTAGTGCAGCTGCGACTGGTAGCTCATCAGCAACAGGCTGCCGGGCTCAAGGTCGATGTGGATGCCACGGTGCCCGGACTGCTTCGAGCGGATGGTCATCCGTCTGACAGACCCCAACGACAGCAGCGCGATGGGGTGGCCGGCCACAAGGCTGTGCAGCTTGTCGTTGTGCGGGGCCACGCTGTCACGACCGTCGCGGTAGTAGTTGAGCCCGACCGAATTGAACGGCACGGCCAAGCTGTCGCGCAGCAGCGCGCCGGCGTCGCGCAGGCAGTCGGGTAGGCCACCATCCTCCAAGTGCCATGACGCCACCAGTCGCGGCACGTCCACCACCCGGTCGTACATCGGCCGTTGCTGCGCCTTCCACGGCACGTGCTCGCGCAGCCAATCGAACCATTGGTCCGCCACCGGCCGGTCAATGAGCCCCGGGTGGTAAGAGACGCCACCTTCGGCATCGTGCAACAGCGAGAGCGGCCCGGTATCGAACAGCCCCGCCTGTGCGGGGGCTGCCGGAGGGATGGGTGCGGCACACATGGGACGATGATCCCGCGACCGCGTCTCAATGGATGAGCCGGCAGTGAACGGTGCCCGACTGCCCTGTCAGGCCGGGTCTTCCAGCTCCGCCCAACGCGCGTACGCCGCCTCGAGCCGCCCCTGCAGCTCGGCCAGCTCCGCGTTGTGGGTCGCGATGGCATCCGCACCCTGCTGGTAGAACTCGGGTTCGTTCATCCGGGCGGTCATCGCTGCAACCTGTGTTTCCAGTTGCTCGATGGTGGCGGGCAGCCGTTCCAGTTCCCTCGCGTCCTTGTACGACAGCTTGCGCTTGGGGGCGGAAGGCGTGGCCGGGGACGCGGTCGAAGCCGTCGATGCCGGGGCAGCGGTCGGAGCAGCCGCCCTGCCCGCGATTTCGGGCGTAGCCGGGCCCACGCGCCGCTGCCTGAGCCAGTCGCTGTAGCCGCCCACGTATTCCCCGACCTGGCCATGGCCCTCCATCACCAGGGTGGAGGTCACCACGTTGTCGAGGAAGTCGCGGTCGTGGCTGACCAGCAACAGGGTGCCCGGGTACTCGCCCAGCAGCTCCTCCAGCAGCTCCAGCGTTTCCACGTCCAGGTCGTTGGTCGGTTCGTCCATCACCAGCAGGTTGGACGGCTGGGCGAACAGCTTCGCCAGCAGCAGGCGGTTGCGCTCGCCGCCCGACAGTCGGGTGATCGGCGCCCGGGCCCGGTCGGGCGTGAACAGGAAGTCCTGCAGGTAGCCGATGACGTGCTTCTGCTTGCCGCCGACCTCGACGAACTCCCGCCCCTCGGCGACGTTCTCGATGGCGTTCCAGTCCTCGCGCAGCACGGCGCGGTACTGGTCGAAGTAGGCGATCTGCAGGTTGCTGCCGATCTTCACTTCGCCCGCGGTGGGTTGCAGGTCGCCGAGCAGGGTCTTGAGCAGGGTGGTCTTGCCGCTGCCGTTGGGGCCGATCAGACCGATGCGGTCACCACGGAACACGGTGGTGGAGACATCGTCCAACAGCGGCTTTCCGCCGTAGTCGAAGGAGACGTGCTTGGCCTCGATGACCTTCTTGCCGGAGTTCTCCGCCTGGGCGAACTCCATCCTGACGTTGCCGGTGCGGTCGCGGCGCGCTGCGCGTTCGTTGCGCATCGCTTCGAGCCTGCGCACGCGGCCTTCGTCGCGGGTGCGGCGGGCCTTGATGCCCTGCCGGATCCAGACTTCTTCCTGCGCCAGCATCTTGTCGAAGCGCGCGTTCTCTTGGGCCTCGGCGTTCAGGCGCTCCTCGCGACGACGCTCGTAGTTCGCCCAGTCCCCGGGCCAGCTGGTCAGCTTGCCGCGGTCGATTTCCACGATGCGTGTCGCCAGCGCACGCAGGAAGCGCCGGTCATGGGTGACGAATATCAGCGCGCCCTGCCAACTCTTGAGGAAGGCCTCGAGCCAGTCGATCGCTTCGATGTCGAGGTGGTTGGTGGGCTCGTCGAGCAGCAACAGGTCGGGTGCTGACACCAGTGCGCGCGCCAGCAGGACCCGGCGCTTCATCCCGCCGGACAGCCCTGAAAACGCGGCATCGCCGTCCAGCCCAAGCTTGTCCAGCGTCTCGGTCACGCGCTGGTCGGCGCTCCAGCCCTGCGCGGCATCGATCTTCGCCTGCACCGCTGACATGGCTTCGGCGTCGAACTCCTCAGCGTGGCTCAGGTGGTGGAACTCGGCCAGCCAGGTACCCAGCTCACCCATGCCGGCGGCGACCACGTCGAACACGTCCCCACCGGCACCGGCCGGGACCTCCTGCTCGAGACGCGCGATGCGGGCACCGCCCTCGCGGCGGATTTCGCCATCGTCGGGCTGGATGTCGCCGGAGAGCAGCTTCAGCAGGGTGGACTTGCCGGCGCCGTTGCGGCCGATCAGCGCGACGCGCTCACCGGGTTCGACCGCGAAATCGACGTTCTCGAGCAGGAGCGGGCCGCCGACGCTGTAGTCGACGTTGTTCAGGGTGATCAGGGGCATCCGCCCATTCTACGGGGGCAGGCCCCCGCGCGGGCGCCGGCGGCGCATACTGCTTTACCGTCGCCAGCGGGCAGCGGCCACCCACGAGAGGAACATCCGATGAGCAAGGGCCTGGACCGCAAGAAGGAACAGAAGAAGAAGCCGGCAAAGACCATGAAGGAAAAGCGCAGCGAGAAGAACGAGAAGAAGGTAAACAAGCCTTTTGCTCCCGTCTGAGCCGTTTGCCCACACCTGAGGGCGGCTTGTGCACCAGCCGGGGGCTGCCCGCCCCCGCTTTCGTTCAGGAACTGCAGGAGAGCATCGAGCAACCCGCCTTGTGCCGGGCCCACTCCGGCCGGCGCCCGGCGAATGCCTCCCGTCCCGGCTGGTCTTCGTAGGGGTGCCGCATCACCTCCAGCAACTCGGTGATGCCGCCCGGATCCCCGGCGGTGGCGCGGTCGATCGCCTGCTGCGACAGGTAGTTGCGCAGCACATAGCGCGGGTTCGCGCCGCGCATCCGCTCGCGCCGCCGCGTCGGCTCGACCGGATCCTCCTCCAGCCGTGACGCATAACGCGCCAGCCAGTCGCCCAGCCGCGGCTGCAACGCGGATCTCTTCCCGTCCTCATAGAACGCGTGGTCGAACGCCGGCAAGGCCGCTGAACCCGGCTCGATGTCGCACAGCGCGCGGAAGGTCAGGGTCATGTCCATGCCGCCTTCCTGCATCAGGTCCAGCAGCGACTGCATGAGCTCTGCATCCCCGTCCAGATGTTCCGACAGGCCCAGTTTCGCCATGGTGTTGCCGCGATCGGCAGCCGAGTAGGCGGCGATGAAGCGGTCCAACCCCGCCTGCAGGGCCTCCACGCCGTCGAACAGCGGCGAGAGCGCGCCGGCGAGGCGCCCGAGGTTCCAATAGGCCACCGCGGGTTGCTGCCCGAACCGGTACCGGCGGTGCTGGGCGTCGGTGGTATTGGGCGTCCAGTCCGGGTCGTAGTCGTCGATCCATCCGTACGGGCCGTAGTCGATCGTCTGCCCGAGGATGGACATGTTGTCGGTGTTCATCACGCCGTGCACGAAGCCGACCCGCATCCAGTGGCCCACCATGACCGCGGTCCGATCGCATACCTCGCCGAACCAGTCGCCCAGCAGTTGCCCGCCCTGCCCTTGCAGGTGCGGATAGTCGCGACGGATGCAGAAATCGACCAGCTGGCGAAGCAGCTCGTGCTTGCCCCGCGAAGCGGGCAGCTCGAAGTTTCCGAAGCGGATGAACGACGGCGCGACCCGGCACACGATCGCACCCGGCTCCGGTGCGGGATGGCCGTCGTAGAACATGTCGCGCACAACGTCCTCACCGGTCCCGACGAGGCTGAGGGCCCGGGTGGTCGGTACACCCAGATGGTGCATGGCCTCGCTGCACAGGAACTCGCGGACGGACGAGCGCAGGACTGCGCGGCCGTCGGCGGTCCGGGAGTACGGCGTGGGACCGGCCCCCTTGAGCTGCAGCTCCCAGCGTTCGCCCGCGGCGTCCACCGTCTCGCCCAGCGTGATCGCGCGTCCGTCGCCGAGCTGGCCAGCCCAGTGGCCGAACTGGTGGCCGCCATAGTTCGCCGCGTAGGGCTGCATGCCGTCGAGCAGCCGATTGCCGGCGAACACTTCCGCGAACTCCACGGAGGCGACCTCCTCTTCCGTGATACCCAGACGGGCAGCCATTTCGGCTGAATGTGCAAGCAGGCGGGGCGCCCGCACCGGCGTCGGGTCAACCGGCGACCATAACGCCGCCTCCACCTGCCGCACCCGCGGCCCCTTCACCGGATCGCCCGGGAGGTCGCGAACGAAGCGGTTGTCGAAGTCGAACGCCAGCACAGGGCTCTCCGTGTGAAATTGGCGACCATCCTAACCACGCGCAGGTGTCGAACCGGTGCAAACACGTCGCATGGCCTAGACTGGCCCGAACCCACTGAAGGACATGTCCAATGGCAAAGCCGAATTACTCGTTCGAAAAGCGTCAGCGCGAGATCGCCAAGAAGAAGAAGAAGGAAGAGAAGCTGGCGAAGAAGCAGGGCAGCAAGGACACCGATCCTGCACCCGGATTCGACAGCGGCGAGTCCGGCGCGACCGGCGGCAACCCGCAGGCAAGCTGAAGCAGGATCACGCGGCGGAGCCCTGCGCCAGCTAGACTATGCGGTCTTCCGACCGGCACTGCCGGCGCTACCGAGACCCGCAATGAGCGCCGAAACGCCTCCTTCCCCCGGCACTCCAGCCGGCACGCCCTCCGCCCAGGCGGAGGCGCCGGAAATCAGGTTCACCGACCTCGCCCTGCCCGAGCCGTTGCTCAGGGCGCTGGCCGACGTCGGCTACGAGTCCCCCTCCCCGATCCAGGCCGCGACCATCCCGCCACTTTTGGCGGGCCGCGACATGATCGGCCAGGCGCAGACCGGCACCGGCAAGACCGCCGCGTTCGCGCTGCCGATCCTCGCGCAGATCGATCCCACCCAGCGCAAACCGCAGGCGCTGGTCCTCGCGCCGACGCGCGAGCTGGCAATCCAGGTCGCCGAGGCATTCCAGAAGTACGCCACCCACCTGCCCGGCTTCCACGTGCTGCCGATCTACGGTGGGCAGGGCTATGCGCCGCAGTTGTCCGCGCTCAAGCGCGGCGTGCAGGTGGTTGTCGGTACCCCCGGCCGCGTGATCGACCACCTCGAGCGCGGTTCGCTCGACCTGTCCGAGCTGCGTTGCCTGGTACTGGACGAAGCCGACGAAATGCTGCGCATGGGCTTCATCGACGACGTCGAGGCGGTGCTCAAGAAGACCCCGGCGACGCGCCAGGTCGCGCTGTTCTCGGCGACCATGCCGCCCCAGATCAAGCGCATCGCCCAGACCTACCTCAAGGAGCCGGCCGAAGTCTCGATCAAGAACAAGACCAGTACCGCGGCCAATATCCGCCAGCGCTACTGGGCCGTCAGTGGCGTCCAGAAGCTCGACGCGTTGACCCGCATCCTTGAAGCCGAGCCCTATGATGCGATGATCGTGTTCGCGCGGACCAAGCTGGGCACCGACGAGCTCGCCGGCAAGCTCGCCGCGCGCGGGATCTCCGCAGCCGCCATCAATGGCGACGTGCAGCAGGCCCAGCGCGAGAAGACCATCCAGAACCTCAAGGACGGCAGGATCGACGTGCTGGTCGCCACCGACGTCGCCGCCCGCGGCCTGGACGTGGACCGGATCAGCCACGTGCTGAACTACGACATCCCCTACGACACCGAGAGCTACGTCCACCGCATCGGCCGCACCGGCCGCGCCGGACGCAAGGGCGAGGCCATCCTGTTCGTGGCCCCGCGCGAGCGCGGCATGCTGCGCGCCATCGAGCGCGCGACCCGGCAGCCCATCGAGCAGATGGAGCTGCCCAGCATCGAGACCGTCAACGAGCAGCGCGTATCCAAGTTCCTGGATCGCATCACCGGTGCGCTGGGGGGAGACGACCTCGGGCTGTTCCGGGACCTGGTGGAGCGCTATGAGCGCGAACAGAACGTGCCGGCGGTGGAGATCGCCGCGGCGTTGGCCAAGCTGCTCCAGGGCGACAACCCGTTGCTGCTGACGGCCCCGCCGCGCCCTGCGCCCGGGAAGCCGTTCGAGCGTCGCGAGCGCGACGACGCTCGCCCGCCGCGTGAAAGCCGCCCCCCGCGGGATCGCACTGCTCCCGGTCCCGATCGCGGGCCTCCGGCCCGCCACTCCGAGCGACCCGCGCCTGCGCACGGCCAGCAGAACCGGGCCGAGGCGATGTTCGAGGCTGACCCTCCCCGGCGCGAACCGCGCGAGAGGGCAGCACCCGACGTCGGCATGGAAACCTTCCGCATCGAGGTCGGCCACGTCCATGGCGTGAAGCCTGGCAACATCGTCGGCGCCATCGCCAACGAAGCCGAGCTTGAAGCGCGCTACATCGGCCGGGTCGACATCCGGGACGACTACAGCCTCGTCGACCTGCCGGAAGGCATGCCGCGCGAGCTGATGGAGCACCTCAAGCGGGTGTATGTCGCGGGGCAATCACTGCGCATCCGCCATGCCGGACCGGAGGACGCCGAAGGGGGTCGCAGCCGTGGCCCGCGGCCCGGCGGTCCGCCGCGCGGCGGCAAGCCGCACGGTGCGGGGCCGCGCAAGCCGTTCAAGCCGCGCCCGCCGCGCTGAGTGCCCGCGGGTGGATGCGCTGGTCGCCCAACTGATCGGCCTGCTCCCCTTGCTGGGGGCTCTGCTGCTTGCGTTGCCGATCGGATGGAACCGGGAGCGCAACGGCAACATCATGGGCATCAGGACGTTTCCGCTGGTGGCGGTGGGTGCGTGCGCCTACATCCTCATCGCCCGCACGTTCATCGGCGATGACGCACCCGACGCCACCGCGCGGGTGCTGCAGGGCCTGATGACGGGCATCGGGTTCGTCGGCGGCGGCGCGATCCTCAAGCACGACGACCACGTCAGCGGCACCGCATCGGCGGCCAGCATCTGGATGATCGGCGCCATGGGCGCCGCGGCCGGTTTCGGTTATTGGGGCTATGCCATCGGTCTGTCGGTGATCAACCTGCTGGTGGTGACCGTCTTCAGCTGGTGGAAGCGCCGGGTCGACACCAAGGAGTAGCGCCGGTTTCAAACAGCGCCCACGTCAACCAGGCGATTTCCTGATGATGCTGAAGCTGCCGTCGGTTTCCAGCACCACCGATTGAGCGCCCGATGGGTCCTCAATGCCGTGGTTGCGCAGGCCCTGCCGGACCTCCTGCTCGTTCACCCGCTCCCGCCGCATCGCCTGGTGCAGGAAGCGGCCCTCGTGCAACAACAGGGTCGGCTCGCTCGCGACCAGTTCGTGCACCAGCCGCCAACGGGCCGACGACCAGGTGATGACGAACTGGAGCAGGATCAGGACGGCAAGGGCTGTTACGCCCTCGGCCAGCGACACTTCGGCGCTGAGAAGTATCGTCGCCAACGTGGATCCCAGTGCAATGGTGACCACGAAATCGAAAGCGTTCATCTTCGTCAACGTGCGCTTGCCCGATACCCGCAGCAGCGCGATCAACGCGGCATAGGCGCAGACACCGATGGTGAGGACACGAAGCAGGTCGCTCCAGTTTTCAAAGAACCACTTGGACAACACGCCCTCCTGCAGCTTCTGGCAAGGGCGACATGACACAACACCGGCGTGCTTCAAGGTGTGAATCCATCCAGGCCGGGTTCCAGTCGCATCCACGGCAACCGTAGCGACAGCCGGCTCTCGAACCGCCGCGAACCACCGTGCACCGGATCCTCGAAGGACAATCCACGCGCCAGCAACTGCAGCGGACACTCGGGGTCATCGGGACCCTGTTCCCGCAGTGCGGGATAGAACGGATCGCCCAGTATCGGTGCGCCCAGTGCCGCCATATGCACGCGCAACTGGTGCTTGCGACCGGTCACGGGTTCCAGCGCGTAGTGCCACGCCCGTGACCCGCGCTCCAGGACCTCGACCCGCGTTTCGCTGTTGGCGTTCCCTTCCACCTCCCGCATGCGGAAAAACGGTTCGCCGCGGGCCAGGCGGCTATGGTGGACGTGCGGGAACTCCATGTGGGAAAGCGGCAACGCCAACGCCTCGTAACGCTTCCGGATGCGGCGCTCGCGAAACAGCGACTGGTAGCAGGCGCGTGTCGCCGGGTTCGCGGATAACAGGACCAAGCCGGCGGTCGCCCGATCGATCCGGTGCAGGGGTACCAGGTCCGGATTGCCCAGGCGCCGCACGAGCCGGGCCAGCAGCGTTTCCTGGACGAAGCCGCCCGCCGGGGTCACCGGCAGGAAGTGCGGCTTGTCCGCCACCACGAGGTCATCGTCCACGTGGACCAGCCCTTCCTCGTAGGGGACACGCGGCTCCACCTCGACCTCGCGGAAATAACGGACTTCCATCCCGACCCGGTATGCCGCGGTCGCATCCATGGGCAATCCATCCGGACCGAGGACCCGACCGCGGGAGAAGCGGTCGAGCCACGTTGAACGATCGATTGCGGGAAACCGATCGCACAGGGCATCAAGCACCGTCGCCCAATGGCCCGGCGGCAGTTGCAATCGGCTGGGTGCCTGTTCACTGGTGCAACGGAGTTGATGCTCCGGATGTTGCACACGTTCAACCCGATGGGTGCGCGTCCTGAAACACAGGTCAGTTGACGCAGGCACGGCCGCACACGGCTCTTTGCCCCGACCAGGATCCCACAGCGTCTTCCCGATCCCCGCGTTTCTGGGCAACGCTTCTGCATTCCGCCGTCTTCAAGTGGGTCCCGGTCTTTTTTTCCAGCCCACAAACCAGCCTATCGGCTTCGGTGCCCTCGATGATCGCCCGGATCGACTCGAGACCGTTGAACACGAGCATGCGCTCATCCCGCTCGAGCTCTTCAACCGACTCCTTCCCGTCGATCAACGACAGGACCGATTCCTGCTTCGACAGCAGTAGCTCGCGCTCACGTTCCGACATATCGGCGTACGCGCCGCGATTCGCACGTGCATCCTGGTAGATCTGCGCCTGCTGCGCCCGGATCTCGCCCAGTGCTGGGCGTGCTTCTTCTCCGTTTGCAGGCGACAACGCCGACAACATCAACAAAATACCCAAACCCATGCGGATCATGAAAGACCTCCTTGGTCTGTCAGGAACTTTTGAAATCGAGCCCACCTCTTCGCGCTGCTCCCAGTGCTCCCTCGTACGGGGGCCAAACCATTGCGCTAATGGATGCAGGCAATGCCGCACGTCGCCCGGTTCTTGGCCCAATTATCAACGGCATCCTCTCTATCTCCCCGCCTCTCAGCGACACTCCTGCACTCTCGCGTCCTCATATGGCTACCGGTTTTCTTGACCGACTCGCATACGATCTTCTCTCTCTCTGTGGACTTGAGAATTGCCTTGATCGACTCGAGCTCGTTGAACACAAGCATGCGCTCGCCCCGCTCAAGCTCTTCGACTGACTCCTTGCCCTCGATCAGGGTCAACACCGACTCCTGCTTCGACAGGAGCTGGTTGCGGTCATGGACCGACATCTCGGCATATGCGCCTCGATTCGCGCGTGCATCCTCATAGATCCGGGCCTGCTGCGCCCGGATCTCATCGAGCGGTGGACTCGTTTCCCCGGCAAAGGAGGGAAACAGCAAAGACGACGTCAACACGACACCCAAAGCCATCCGTAACATGATCGACCTCCTTGATCTCGTCGGATTACCTACCCTACGCCGGAAACGCACGGTGTTCCAACGAGAACGGTTTTCTACAGACCCGTCGGCCAAGTATCCGGCGCCTCGCGCTGCTCCCAGTGTCCGGTGATGTCGAACGGCTCCACCGCGGTCGTCTCGTCGACGTGGATGATCGAATCGAACTGCCTGCCGAGCGACGCGCCGAAGTAGTGGCTCTGGCGCTCGGTGTCCGGCCGGTAGATGACGCCGATGGCTCGCTCCAGCCGTTTTTCGCCCAGCACCTCCCCGGGCACCTTCGCTGTGGGCAGCCAGAACGCCGGGAGTCCGGTCCGGTGCAGCAGGTGCTCCCAGCTGTCGGGCCGCGATGGTCGCACCCAGCGATGCAGGGCGGGTTCGCCCCAGTCTTCCGCGGCAGTGACGTGGCCGGTGTGGGTGGTGAAGCCGACCGAGTGCACCGCTCCGGCACCCGCGCGCTCGCGCAACAGTTGCCCCACGTTCCACTCGCCCTGGCGTCCCATCTCGGTCGCACGTGCGTCGCCGAGATGGGAGTTGTGCGCCCAGACGACGACCCGACCCCTGCGGCCGGTAGCACGCAGGTGATCGCGCAAGGCGAGCACCGTATCCGTCATGTGCTCGTCGCGCAGGTTCCAGGTGTTGCCGCGGCGGCTGTACATGGACCGGTAGTAGCGCTCGGCGTTGGCCACCAGGCGCGCATTCATTTCCGCGTGGAAATGCTCGTCGGCGGCGCTCCATCCCGTCCCCGTCGCGTGTGGCCGCTCCTGTTCCAGACGCTCGAACAGGCCCCGCACCGCTTCGCCGCAATCGGGCCGCATGCCACGGGCAGCTTCGAAGCCGTATTCCTGCGGCTCCCGCACGTGGTCCAGGCACGCATAGGCGCGCCGGGCACGTTCCGCCGCTTCCGGGTCGCTCCTCGCGAGGTACTCCGTCACGGCTTCGGCCGATCGGTACAGGCTGTACAGATCGATGCCATAGAAGCCGACGGCCGCCGCTCCCTGGCCGTCGTTGTGGCCGCGCATCCACTCCACCAGCGCGAGCACGTCCGTGTTGCGCCACATCCAGGTGGGGAAACGCTGGAAGTCGGCGAAGGCCTCCCTCGGATGCTCATCGCTGATTCCGCGTACGAACCGGTTCAGGCGCTGGGCGTCGGGCCAGTCGGCCTCCACCGCGACTGCATCGAAGCCCTGCTCTTCGACCAGCCGCCGGGTGATCGTGCAACGCAGCTGGTAGAACTCGTGGGTGCCGTGGGTGGCCTCCCCCAGCAGGACGAAATCCGCGCCCTCCACGGCCGCGAGCAGCCCGTCCAGATCGCTCGCGGCACTTCCCAGCGGACAGGCATTTTCCGCGAGCGCCTGCACGGCCCTGTCGTCGTCTTTCGGCATGGTTGCGCTCCAGGATCACGACGGGTCCCATGCTGCCTTCGCCGCGGTTGCCGGCCGGTGAAGCGATGCCGCGCCTCTTCCGCCACGGCGGCCTGGCAGATCAGGCTCCCGTAGAATGTCGTCCTTTCCCGCCCGGCACCCCTCTCATGGCCCTGAAGTCCACCGTCGTCAAAGCCGAGTTGCAGGTCAGCGACATGGACCGGCACTACTACGCCACCCACACGCTCACGCTTGCGCAGCATCCGTCCGAAACCGATGAGCGGCTGATGGTGCGCCTGCTGGCATTCGCCCTCTATGCCGACGAGAGGCTGGAGTTCGGCCGTGGACTGAGCGACGAGGACGAACCGGCGCTGTGGCGCCGCAGCTACACCGGCGAGCCGGAACTGTGGATCGAGCTGGGCCAGCCGGACGAGACCCGCATCAAGAAGGCCTGTGCCAAGGCGCAGCAGGTGGTGGTGGTCAACTACGGTGGCCGCGCATCGGACCTGTGGTGGGACCGCATCGCCAGCTCGCTGACCCGGCTGAAGAACCTCACCGTGATCGACATCCCGTCCGAGGTGGTCGACGCCCTGCCGGACATCGGTGAACGCGGCATGCGCCTCAATGCACTCATCCAAGACGGGGAGCTGCAGCTGATGGGCGATCGCGGCAGCACATCGCTGCGACCGACGGTGCGCATGGCCGCCGCCTGAGCGTGGTGGAGCACTACGATGCGCTGATTGTCGGGGGCGGCGCCGCCGGTCTCATGTGTGCGATCACCGCAGGCAGGCGTGGCAAGCGGGTTCTGGTGGTGGAACACGCCAACCGCGTCGGCAAGAAGATCCTCATGTCCGGCGGCGGGCGCTGCAACTTCACCAACACCGGCACCACGCCTGAAAACTACCTCTCGGCGAACCCGCACTTCTGCAAGTCCGCCCTCGCCCGCTACAGCCCGTGGCACTTCATCGACATGGTGGAGCGCCATCGCATCGCCTACCACGAGAAGGAACTGGGACAGCTCTTCTGCGACGAATCATCCAAGCTCATCGTCAGGATGCTGCTGGACGAATGCGCCAGCGCCGGCGTGCGCGTGGAGACGGGTTGCAGCATCGAACAGGTGCAGGCGCGGAATCCGGGGTTCGAGGTACGCACCAACCGTGGCGCGTTCCGTTCGGACGCACTGGTAGTCGCAAGCGGCGGGTTGTCGATTCCGGCCATGGGAGCTTCGGGATTCGGATACCAGCTGGCACGCCAGTTCGGCCATGACGTACTGCCCACCCGCGCGGGGCTGGTGCCGCTGACCCTGAGTGGTCGCCCGCTGGAGCAATTGGCGGATCTCAGCGGCGTCGCGTTTGCGGTGACGGCGACCAGCAACGGACAGGCCTTCAGCAACTCGATGCTGATCACGCACCGTGGCGTCAGCGGGCCGGCCATCCTGCAGATCTCCTCCTACTGGGAGCCGGGTGACCCGCTGTCGATCGACCTGCTGCCCGGGCGAGACGCGCTCGACGTGCTGCAACAGTGGCAGGCGGAGCGACCGGCTGCGGAGCTCAAGACCCTGCTGGGCGAACTCCTGCCTAAGCGGTTCGCCCAGCGGCTGTGCGAGGTGTGGCTGCCAAACCGTCCCATGCGGCAGTACAACCTGCCGCGGTTGCGTGAGATGGCGGCGACGCTCGCCGCGTGGCCGCTCGTCGCCAGCGGAACCGAAGGCTACCGGACGGCGGAAGTCACGCTCGGCGGTGTCGACACCGCCGGAGTCTCCTCGAGCACCATGGAATCGCGGCAGGTGCCGGGGCTGTATTTCATTGGTGAAGTGCTCGACGTCACCGGATGGCTGGGCGGATACAACTTCCAGTGGGCCTGGGCCTCCGGCCACGCCGCGGGTAGCGCCCTCTGAGGCCGGAGCTGGCGCTGCCCTTCACGCTGCGCTAACTTGCCGCCACCTTCAGCTTCCGGCATCGCGCATGGATCGCACGTCCCGCTCCTGGTTCGCCCCCCTGTCCGCCGGCCTGGGGCTGTCCGCCCTGCTCGGCGTGCTGTGCTTCCACTTTCCGGACGTGCTGACCAGCCGTGAGTTCCGCGCGGTCTACACCGAGCAGTTCGCCCGGCACCTGCTGCTGGCCGGGCTGGTCGCGGCATTCGTGCTGGGCACGCTGGCGATCCTGCGCAATCGCAACAAGCGGGTGGCCACCGTCGGCGTCTGCAGCGCTGCGCTGGCCGTGCTGCTTGGCGGTGCCACCGTGCACTTCAAGCAGATCGAACCCACGCCCTTCTCGTTGGGTCTGGACTGGTTCGTGATCTCGCTGTTCTTCTCGGCCCTGGTGTTCATCCCCATCGAGAAGATGCTCGCCGTGCGGCCGATGTCGCCGCTTCGGCGCGAGTGGCGGACGGACCTGGGCTACTTCTTCATGAGCCACGTGCTGGTGCAGTTCGTGCTGATCGCGGTCACCGCATCCACTTCGGCAGTGGCGGCGTTCGCGGCGTTCCCGGCGCTGCAGCAATACATCCAGTCCTTCCCCGTGTGGGCGCAGTTCCTGCTGGCGGTGTTCCTGGCCGACCTTGCCCAGGCACTGTTGCACCGCACGTACCACAACGTGCCGTGGCTCTGGCGCTTCCATGCGGTGCACCACTCCAGCCGCCGCATGGACTGGCTTGCCGGTTCGCGCATCCACATCGCCGAGATCCTCATGACGCGCACCATGGTGCTGCTGCCGCTGGTGGTGCTGGGTTTCTCCGCGGAGGCGGTCAATGCCTACGTCATCCTCGTCGGCATCCAGGCGGTGCTCGCGCATGCCAACGTGCGGCTGGACTTCCGCTGGCTCGAGTACGTGCTGGTGACGCCCCGCTACCACCATTGGCACCACGCGCGCCACGCCGACTACCTGGACGTGAACTACGCCATCCACCTGCCGCTGGTGGACATGCTGATGGGCACTTTCAGGCGGCCACCGGCTGGCGAGTGGCCGGAAGAGTACGGGGTGATGAAGCTGGAAACGGTGCCGCGCGGCTTCTGGCCGCAATCCCTGATGCCGCTGGCCCCGAAGGAGAAGTACGGGGATTTCGTAGGCCGCGAAGAATAGACCCGCCGCCGCAGGGGCGGCGACGGGCCGAGGGATCCAGCCGGGTGGTCAGGACAGGATCTTCTGGATGTCATCCAGCGTCGAGTTGGTGAGGGTCTTGGCGACTTCCCGCCTCATCCGCTGCTGTGTTTCCTTGTGCAGCAGCGGTCGCATCTCGCCGAGGGTGTGTTCGTCAGCCACGAGCACCAGATCGTCGTACTTGCGGTTCAACGCACCGTCGTTCAGCCACTGCGCCAGTTGCTTCGCGAAGGTGGCCTTGTCGATCTGGTATCCGGTATCGCCATCGGGCTGCACACCGGCCGGACCCTCATCGTTCATGTTCATCAGTTCCCGCATCTCGAACTGATGGAGGGAGAGATGGCGGGCATCGCCGCGATTGCGAAAGACTCGTGCTCCGCCGCCGTCTGCGACGACGACCAAGGCGTCGGTGGGGATCGCTTCCATTGCTGCTCCTGGTTGGACCGTTGTGGTGCACGCTAGGTCCGATCAGGTGATCCGCGCGTGTAGCCTGTACGCCCCGCTGCCAACGAGTGGAACGAATGCTGAACCTGCCCAGGTGGATCCATGCCGGCGCGACCGCCCTGCTGGCCCTCGCGCTCTCGACGTCGTGCAGCCAGCCCGGGCCGCCGCCCGGGGGGAGCGTCGCGGAACTGCGGCGCGTCGACGTTGCGGAGGGAACAGGGCCCGTGGCGCGCCCCGGGAGCCAGGTGCAAGTGCACTACACCGGCTGGATCTACGACGAGGATGCGCCACGGCAGCGTGGCGAGCAGTTCGACAGCTCCCGCGGGCGCGGGGAGCCGATCAGCTTCCTGCTGGGCGCGGGTCGCGTCATCCGCGGCTGGGACGAAGGCGTGGCCGGCATGCGCGTCGGCGGCAAGCGGGTGCTGATGATCCCGGCCGATCTTGCATACGGCCGCAATGGCGCGGGCGGCGTGATCCCACCGAATGCCTCCCTGGTGTTCGAGGTGGAGCTGGTGGGGGTGGAGCAGTCTCCTTAGTAGCGGGGTCCGTGGAGATTCCGGGAGCCGGCCGGCATGTGCCGGACCCCGGTCGCGGCTGAAGCCGCTCCTACAGGGGGGCCATGGCTTTGGCGGCCATCTCGAATGAGCGCAGGCGCTTTTCGTGGTCGAAGATGTTGGCCGTGAGCAACAGCTCGTCGGGGCGGTAGCGGGTGACGAAGTCCGAGATGCCGCGCTTCACCGTTTCAGCGCCGCCGATGACGGCGCATCCCAGCGCACGCTCGACCCCTGCCTTCTCCACCGGGCTCCACCACGCCTCGATATCGTCGATGGGCGGTGGCACCAGGCCTGCCTGGCCCCGACGCAGGTTCACGAACGATTGTTGCTGCGTGGTGAACAGACGCCGGGCTTCTGCATCGTCTTCCGCCGCGACGACGTTGAGCGCGAGCATGACGTAGGGCTTGGCGAGCCGGGCCGAGGGCGTGAACTCGCGATGGTAGAGCGCCAGGGCATCGTCCATCGCGTCCGGCGCAAAGTGCGAGGCGAAGGCGAACGGCAGGCCCATCGCGGCAGCCAGTTGCGCACTGAAAAGGCTGGAGCCCAGCAGCCATACCGGCACCTGGATGCCCGCCCCCGGCACCGCCCTCACGGCCTGGCCCGGCTGGGCCGGCTCGAAGTAGTGCAGCAACTCGGCCACGTCCTGCGGAAACGCGTCGGCGCTTTCGGAGTAACGCCTCAAGGCGCGGATGGTCGGGCGGTCGGTCCCCGGTGCGCGTCCCAGGCCCAGGTCGATCCGGTCCGGGTGCAGCGCGGCAAGCGTCCCGAACTGCTCGGCCACCTGAAGCGGTGAGTGGTTCGGCAACATGATGCCGCCCGCGCCTACCCGGATGGTCGATGTCCCGGCAGCCACGTGGGCGATCAGCACCGCAGTCGCGGCACTCGCGATACCCGGCATGTTGTGGTGTTCGGCCAGCCAGAAACGGCGATAGCCCCATCGCTCGGCGTGCCGGGCCAGGTCGAGGCTGTTCCCGAGCGCGGTTCCGACATCCGAACCTTCGGTCACGGGGGCGAGGTCGAGCAGCGAATACGGCACCATCGCGGAAATCTCGTTCTGGGGGATACAGGGACAGATGGGGGTGGGACGGCTGGCTTTCCAGCTGGCGACCGCGAACGACTTCGATTGGATTCCCCCAAGCAAACAATCCGGAGTTGTCAGACAATAGCGATTCTCATTTGCACAGCTCCGGAGGCTCCATGCGCCACCTGCCCCTTTCCGCCGCGATCGCGATCACCCTGGCTGCCTGTTCAGGCACGGATGCGCCCGCAGACAACGCGGCGACCGATGCAGCCCCTGCCGCCGCCGCTCCGACGGAGCTGGTCGTCTACACCTCCCGCAACGAGCAACTGGTCAAACCGCTGTTCGACCGCTACACGGAAGAGACCGGCGTCGAGATCACCTACATGACCGACAAGGCCCCGCCGCTGATGGAGCGCCTGAAGGCGGAAGGCACGCGTAGCCCGGCGGACGTGTTCATCACCGTCGACGCAGGCAACCTGTGGCAGGCCGCCAACCTGGGCCTGTTGCAGCCGGTCGAGTCGGCGACGCTGGAACAGAACATTCCGGAGAACCTGCGCGATCCGGAAAACCGCTGGTTCGGGCTGTCCGTGCGCGCCCGCACCATCATCCACAATCCCGAGCGGGCCCCTGCCAGCGAGTTGTCGAGCTATGAGGACCTCGCGGATCCGAAATGGAAGGGTCGCCTGTGCCTGCGCACCAGCAGCGCGGTCTACAACCAGAGCCTGGTGGCGACGATGATGGCCTCGCTCGGGGAGCAGGAAACCGAGCGCGTGGTCAAGGGATGGGTGGACAACCTTGCCGCCGCGCCGATGTCCAACGACAACGCCGTGATCGAAGCGATCGCCGCCGGCCGCTGCGACGTCGGCATCACCAACACCTACTACCTCGGGCGGGCGCTGCGTGAGAACCCCGACCTGCCGGTGACGGTGTTCTGGCCGAACCAGGCCGAAGGCGAGCGCGGGGTGCACGTCAACGTGTCCGGTGCAGGCGTCACCCGCCACGCGCCGAATCCTGAAGCAGCCCGGGAGTTCATCGAATGGCTGTCGGGCGGGGAAGCGCAGCGCCTCTTCGCCGGCGAGAACCTCGAGTACCCGGCCAACCCGCAGGTGCCCACTGCTGAGCTGATCAGCGCATGGGGCCAGTACCGCCAGGACCTGATCAACGTATCGCAGGCCGGCGAGATGCAAGCCGAGGCGGTGAAGCTGATGGACCGTGCCGGCTACCGCTGAGCAACCATGGGATACCCGGCCCGCGCCGGGCATCCCTGTGCGCGGCTGGACCTGGCTCGCCATCGCGCTGACGGTGCCGGCCCTGGTACCGCTGCTGGCGACGCTGGCAGCGCTGTTCCGCCCGGACGAAGCCACCGTCCAGCACCTGTGGGAGTACGTCCTGCCACGGGCCGGCATCAACACGCTCTGGCTGCTGCTCGGGGTCGGCGCCGGCACTGCCGTGCTGGGCACTGCGCTGGCGGCTCTGGTGGCGTTGTGCGAGTTTCCTGGGCGGCGAATGTTCTCCTGGCTGCTGGTGCTCCCGCTGGCGCTGCCCGGCTACGTGCTGGCAGTCGCCTTCATCGGCCTGTTCGACTATGCGTCGCCGCTGGCCGGCTGGCTCCGCGAAACCGCGGGCACGACCCTGCCGGAAATCCGCAGCCGCGGCGGCCTGGTCGCGGTCATGACGCTGTCCCTGTATCCCTACGTGTACCTGGTCGCGAGCCAGGCATTCGCCAGCCAGGGTGGCCGCGCGATCGAAGCGGCGCGCGCGTCGGGGATGGGACCATGGCGGGCGTTCTTCAGCGCAAGCCTGCCGCTGGCGCGCCCGTGGATCGCCGGCGGCACGTTGCTGGTCCTGATGGAAACGCTGGCCGACTTCGGCGCGGTGTCGGCGTTCAACTACGACACCTTCGCCACGGCCATCTACAAGGCGTGGTTCTCCCTGTTCTCCACCGACACCGCCCTGCAGATCGCAGCGGTCATGCTGCTGGTGGTGCTCGCCCTGGTGGCGCTGGAAGCGGCGTCGCGGCGAAGGCAGTCGTTCGTGTCCGTAGGCGCAACCCCCGCCCAGCGCATCCGGCTGGGCCGCCACGGGGCCTGGGCGACCGCCTTCTGCGGCGCCGTGCTGGTCCTGTCGCTCTTTCTCCCCATGGCACAACTGCTCGCAGAAGGACTCGCACACCTTGGCGACATCGATGCGCGTTACCTGCGCACGGTGCGCAATGCGCTTTCGCTCGCGGCGATGGCGGCGCTACTGACCACCGCCGCCGCTTTCGTCATCGCCTTGTCCGCGCGTGAGCAGCCCGGCCCCGTCACCACCACGGTCACCCGGATCACGACCCTGGGTTACGGACTGCCGGGTGCGCTGCTGGCCATCGGCCTCTATGTTCCGGTGGCCGGCCTTTCGACCTGGCTAACGGAGAGGCACGGCCTGGACCTCGTGCTGGAGGGCGGCCTGGTGCTGCTGCTGGTGGGCTACGGCATCCGGTTCCTTGCCGTGGCCCACGCGCCGGTCGCTGGCGGACTGCTGAGGATCCGTCCGAGCCTGCTGGAGGCCAGCCGGAGCCTCGGCGTCACCGGCACGCGCCAGTTGCGCACGGTGCACTGGCCACTGCTGCGAGGCAGCTTCGCCACCGCCGCCCTGCTCGTCTTCGTCGATACCATGAAAGAGATGCCGATCACCCTGATGATGCGTCCGTTCGGATGGGACACCCTCGCCACGCGCGTGTTCGAGCTCACAAGCGAAGGCGAATACGCCCGCGCGGCGGTGCCGTCGCTCGCGATCGCCCTGGTCGGGCTGCTGCCGGTGGTCGCCATGACGCGGAGGGGAACCCGATGAGGCTTGAACTCGACGGTGTCGCCGTAGGCTACCGGGGCCGGAAGGTGGTCCAGGACGCGTCGCTGGTGTTGCAGGAGGGCGAGATCGGCTGCCTCCTCGGGCCCTCCGGCGCCGGCAAGACCACCCTGCTCCGGGCGATCGCCGGCTTCGAGCCGCTGCTGGCGGGCCGGATCCTCTGTGACGGGCAGCTACTCGCGGGCCCGGGCGTGCACTTGCCGCCGGAGCGCCGACAGGTGGGCATGGTGTTCCAGGACCACGCCCTGCTCCCGCACCTGGACGTGCTCGGCAACGTGCGCTTCGGCCTGTTCCGGCATTCCTGCGCGAAGGCCGAGGCGCGCGCCCGCGAGGTGCTCGAGCTGGTGGGCCTGGGCGAGTTCTCCGCCCGCCACCCCCATGAGCTCTCGGGCGGCCAGCAGCAACGGGTCGCCCTGGCACGGGCACTGGCGCCGCAGCCGCGGCTGGTGCTGCTGGACGAACCGTTTTCGAGCCTGGACCCGGAACTGCGCGAGCGGCTGGCGGTGGAAGTACGCGAAGCACTGAAGGCGACGGGCGTGGGCGCATTGCTGGTGACCCACTCCCAGGCCGAGGCCTTCGCCATGGCCGACCGGATCGGTGTCATCGGCCGGGGCCACCTGCAGCAGTGGGCGAGCCCCTACGATCTCTACCACCGCCCCGCCTGCCGTTTCGTCGCAGGCTTCGTCGGCGAGGGCGTGATGCTGCCGGCCCGGGTAGTGGATGAGCGACACGTGTCCACCGAACTGGGCGTGCTGGCCGCCGACCGCCAGCTGGCGTCGCCAGCCGGGTCGCAAGTGGACATGCTGCTGCGCCCCGACGACGTGGTCCACGACGACGACGCGCCGCTGAAGGCGGTGATCGTGCGACGCCACTTCCGGGGCGCCGACTTCCTCTACACCCTCCGGCTTGAAAGCGGCCACATCGTGCAGGCCCTGGTGCCTTCCCACCATGACCACGCGGTCGGCCATGCCATCGGCATCCGGCTGGACCTCGAACACGTGGTGGTGTTCGAGGGGCCGTGCGAACCGGCGGGACCATAGCCGCTAGCCGGGATCGTCTCCCTTGGCGGGCTGCAACCGCAGGTGGTGGAAATCGAAGCTGAAATCGGTCATCGGCGAGATCGCCTCCATCCTGGCCTCGCGGATGGCGCCATCGACATCGAGCGAGAATGTGATGAACGCATCGGCATTGAGCCAGCGCTCATTCCAGCGGACGATGAAGGTATCGTGCTGCCAGTGCGACAGCGAACCGCGCAGCGAGGGCGTGTGGCTGAAGGCAATACGCAGCCCGCCCTTCGCATTCTCCACCTGGACGTCGCCATACCAGGGATCACGGTAGGTCCCCGCGTAGTCCGCGAGTGGCAATGAGGGGCGGCTGCCGGCATCCCGCGCGGCGAGGTGCGCCTGCCAGTCCGACTCGGCCTCGACGGTACGATTCGCGGCAGCCTCCGTGTAGGCGGCGACCCAGTCGGTGGGCGGGGCCTCGAGCAGGGCATCCAGTGCTTGCATCGTCACCGCGTTGAAGGCACCGGACACTTCGGCACTGGTCAGGACGATGATGCCGAGGCCACGCTCGGGCACCATCGTGATGCGCGAATAGAAGCCGGGCCAGCCGCCGGTATGCCAGACCATTTTTTCGCCCCGGTAGTCGGACAGGTGCCAGCCCTCGCCGTAGCCACGGAAATCCGGCTGTGCGGCAGCCAGTGCGGGGATGCTCGAGGGCTCGCCCACCGGGATCGGCGTCAGCACCGACCACATCGCACGCTGGCGCTCCTCGCTGAAGAGGCGGGCGGTCCCGCCATGGGACCGTTCAAACTCGCCGCCGTCCAGGTGCATGCGCACCCACTGGGTGAGGTCGTGGACGCTGGAATACATGCCGCCGGCGCCGGACACGTTGCCCCATGACATCAGCGGCGCCGGCACCAGCGTCTCGAAGTCGGCCTTGGAATAACCGGTGGCTACATTGTCGCCGGGCTGCAGGAAGTCGCTGTTGAAGCGCGTGCCGTGCATGCCCAGCGGCTGCAGGATGCGCTGGTCCAGGAACTCGCGGTAGGACTGGCCACTGGCGGCCTCGACCACCAGTTGCGCGACGCCGAACAGGATGTTGTCGTAGGCGTACCGCTCACGGAAGCCGCCCTCGATCGGCACGTGGCGCAGCCTGCGGGCGACTTCTTCGGTCGACAGATCCGTGCCCGGCCAATACAGCAGGTCGCCGGCGCCCAAGGCCAGACCACTGCGGTGCGCGAGCAGGTCACGGATGCGCATCTCGCGGGTGATGTACGGGTCCGACATGCGGAACCACGGCAGGTGGTCGACCACCCGGTCGCGCATGTACAGCTTGCCTTCGTCGGCCAGCATCGACAGCGAGGCAGAGGTGAACGCCTTGGTATTGGAGGCGATCGCGAACAGGGTGTGTTCGTCCACCGGCGCTTCTGTCTCGAGGTCCCGGACTCCGTAGCCGCGCTGAAGCACCACCTCGCCATCCCGGATGATCGCCACCGCGACACCGGGCACGTCGAACGCTTCACGGACCCGCTCGACGTGCGCGTCGAACTGCGCCAGCGCTGGCGGCGGAGACGCTGCGACCCGTGCCGCCCCGACGCCGGGCGCCAGCAGGCCCAGTAGCAGCACCACTACCGCATACCCGGCCTTCCCCCTGCCCTCGTCCCGATGGAATCACGCATGCCTGCTCCCGAGTGCACTTCGCAGCGGGGGACCATACCCCACCCCAGCACCGGCAGGTCAGGCGCCTGCGCCTGCATAATGGAGCGCCGCCACCCGCACAGGCCATGTTCGAGAACCCCGAGACTCTGCCAGGCATCGCCATCATCGGCGGCGGCCCGGCCGGCCTGATGGCTGCCGAGGTGGCGCGCAACGCGGGGGTTGAAGTCGACCTGTTCGAAGCCAAGGGATCGGTCGGCCGCAAGTTCCTGATCGCTGGCAAGGGCGGGCTCAACCTGACCCACGGCGAGCCGCGTCCGGCCTTCGACTCACGGTACCGGGAGCGCGCCACGGACGTGGGTGCGTGGCTCGACGGGTTCGATGCGGAAGCACTGCGCGAGTGGGCGCGTGGCCTCGGCGTGGATAGCTATGTCGGCAGCTCCGGCCGCGTCTTCCCGATGGACCGCAAGGCCGCCCCCCTGCTGCGTGGCTGGGTCCGCCGGTTGCGCCATCAGGGCGTCCGGTTCCACGTCGACCACCGGTGCACCGGCTGGGACGGTGACGGGTGCTTCACGTTCGAAACGCCTGCCGGTGAGCGGCGGCTCCGGGCACGGGCGACGGTGCTGGCGATGGGCGGCGCCAGCTGGCCGCAGCTGGGTTCCGACGGCGCCTGGCAGGGATGGCTGGCCGGGCAAGGCGTGGACCTCACGCCGTTGGTCCCGGCGAACTGCGGCTTCGACATCGGGTGGAGCGGTCACTTCCGTGAGCGGCATGCGGGCGCACCGTTGAAGCCGGTGGTCGCGCACTGGCTGGAGGACGGACGCGAACGTTCGCGGCAGGGCGAGTGCGTTGTCACCGAAACCGGAATCGAGGGGAGCCTGGTCTACGCCCTCTCCGCAACGTTGCGGGCGTCCATCGAACGTGATGGCGAGGCAAGGCTATGGCTCGACCTTGCCCCCGGACGAACCCGGCAGCGCCTGGAGACGGACCTCGCCCGCCCCCGCGCCGGTCGTAGCGCGACCGACCACCTGCGCCGGCAGACCGGAGTGACCGGCGTAAAGGCCGCCCTGCTCCACGAGGTGCTGGGCAGGGACGGCATGGCGGACGACGCCGCACTGGCGAGCGCGATCAAGCGCCTGCCGCTCCGCCTGCAGCGACCACGGCCCGTTGCCGAAGCCATCAGCAGTGCAGGCGGCATCAGAATCGAAGCCACGGATGAGCACCTGATGCTGACAGCGGCACCGGGCGTCTTCTGCGCCGGCGAGATGCTGGATTGGGAAGCGCCTACCGGTGGCTACCTGCTGGCCGCCTGCTTCGCAAGCGGACGGCGCGCCGGACTCGGCGCGGTCGACTGGATCCGCCATAAACGCGGCCGCCCCGCCTACCCCGTGTAGGAGCGGCTTCAGCCGCGATCGGGGCGCCGCCCGCCTGCGCCGGTTCCAGATCGCGGCTGAAGCCGCTCCTACAGGTGTTTGGGGTCCCGCGGGTGGGGGAATAGCGCAGGGGTAGAGGGTTATCGGGTCGCGACTGACATCGCTCCTACACGACGACAGGGGCCGATGCAGGGTCTGCGCCGGCGTCAGCGGGGTGGGCTGCTTCCGGCGAGGTCATCGAGGATGGGGCAGTCCGGTCGTCCGTCCCCCTGGCACCGCCGGGCGAGTTGCTCCAGCGTGCGTTGCATGGCTTGCATGTCCTCGATCTTCCTGCCCAGTTCTTCCGCGTGCGCGAGCGCCATGCGCTTGACCTCGGCGCTGCTGCGCTCGCGGTCGTCCCAGAGCTCCAGCAACGTTTCGATCTGCTTGATCGGGAACCCCAGCGACCGGGCGCGCTTGATGAAGCGGAGCCGGTGCAGGTCGGTCTCGGAGTAGATGCGGTAGCCGGCAAAGGTCCGCGCGGCCTGCGGCAGCAGGCCGATCGATTCGTAGTGGCGGATCATCTTCGCCGACACGCCGCTCAGCCGCGCGGCCTCGCCGATGTTGTGCATGCCGTCGGCGCGTGCCTGCGCGAGTTCGGGTCGAACCGTCCTTGCCTGCATGTCACCTCCCTCCGGATGAGCGCGGCTTCCAGCGCCGCAGCAACAGCGTGTTGGACACCACGCTCACGCTCGACAGCGCCATCGCGGCCCCCGCCACCACGGGGCTGAGCAGGCCCGCGGCGGCCAATGGGATCCCAATGGCGTTGTACACGAATGCCCAGAACAGGTTCTGCCGGATCTTGCGGGTGGTGCGGCGCGAGATGTCGATCGCATCGGCCACCAGCCGCGGATCAGGGCGCATCAGCGTGATGCCGGCGGCATTCATCGCCACGTCGCTGCCGCTGCCCATGGCGATGCCGACATCGGCTGCACTCAGCGCGGGGGCGTCGTTGATGCCGTCGCCGACCATCGCCACCGGGCCGTCGCCTCCCAGCGCGCCAACCGCATCGGCCTTGTCCCCGGGCAACACCTCAGCCCGCACATCGTCGATGCCGATCGCCGTGCCCACTGCGTTGGCCGCGCCCGCGTTGTCCCCGCTGATCATGACCGTACGGATCCCGCGCGCGTGCAGCGCGGCAATCGCCTCGGCGGCCGCGGCGCGGGGGGCGTCGCTGAAGGCGAGCAGCCCCAGGAGACGGCCACCGCCGGACGCCCGCTCGGAGAGCCAGGAGACGCTGTGCCCCGCCGCCGCCAGTTCGTCCGCCCGCTGCTGGAACCCGCGAAGGTCCACCCCTTCCTCCTGCATCAGCCGCGTGCTTCCCAACCGCAGCTCGCGGCCTTCGATGCGACCGGCCAGGCCACGGCCGGCCAACGCTTCCACGCCTTCTGCGGATGGCACGGCAATGTCGGCGGACGCCGCGGCTTCCAGCACTGCGAGTGCCAACGGGTGTTCGCTCCCGGACTGTAGCCCGGCCGCGAGTCGCAGCAGCGCCGGCTCGTCCCCGTCCGCCGCCTGGTGCACGGCCAGGGTCGGACGACCTTCGGTCAAAGTGCCTGTCTTGTCGAAGGCCACCACCCGCACCGATCGGGCCACCTCCAGCACCTCCGCATCCCTGATCAGGATGCCGGCGCGGGCGGCAATGCCGGTGCCGGCCATGATTGCCGTCGGCGTCGCGAGGCCGAGTGCGCACGGGCACGCGATGACCAGCACCGCCACCGCGTTGAGGATCGCCGCGTCCCAGTCCCCGCCGACCAACCCCCAGCCCAGGACAGTGGCAACGGCGATGACCAGCACCACGGGCACGAAGACGGCACTGACGCGGTCGACGATCCGCTGGATGGGCGCCTTCTTTGCCTGCGCATCCTCGACCAGCCGGATGATCCGGGCCAGTGCGGTCTCCGATCCGACCGCCAGGGTCCGCAGTCGCATGCGCCCTTCGGCGTTCAATGCGCCCCCGGTGACACGGTCCCCCGGCTCCTTGGCGACGGGCAGGGCCTCGCCGGTGATCAGCGACTCGTCGGCATGGCTGCGACCTTCAATCACTTCGGCATCGACCGGGATCCTCTCACCCGGGCGAACCATGACCTCGTCGCCCACTTGCACCTGGTCCAGCGGAAGTTCCTGTTCGACGCCGTCGCGCAGCACCCGCGCGGTATCGGGACGCAAGGCCTGCAGTGCACGGATGGCTTCCGTGGTCTGCCGCTTCGCGCGCGCCTCCAGCCACTTGCCCAGCAGCACCAGGGTGATGACCACGGCCGATGCTTCGAAATAGAGGTGGCTGCCGCCGTGGCCGGCGCCCTCCGCGAACAGGTTGAACACGCTCAAGCCGTAGCCCGCGCTGGTCCCGAGCGAGACCAGAAGGTCCATGTTGCCGGTGCGCGCCTTCAACGCTGCCCAGCCGGCACGATAGAAGCGGGCACCGAGCCAGAACTGCACGGGAGTGGCCAGTGCCCACTGCAGCCATCCCGGGAGCATCCAGTCCAGTCCCAGCGGCAGGCCCAGCATCGGCAAGACCAGCGGCGCCGACAGCAGCGCCGCCAACACCAGGTGCCGCAGCTCCTGCGATCCCGGCTGGGAAAAGCGGACGCGGGGGTCGCCCTCCCGCATTTCCCCTGCAGCACCAGCGGACGGCGCCGTGACCGTCGCCGCATAACCCGCATCGGCAACGGCCGCCGCCAGTCGCGATGGATCCGGCTCGCCCAGCACCTGTACGCGCGCACGCTCGGTTGCCAGGTTGACCGTCGCTTCCACCACGCCCGGTACCGCGCGTAACGCTTTTTCGATACGTCCCACGCAGGAGGCACAGCTCATGCCCTTCAGCTCAAGGTCGACCGAGCTGGTGGCGGGCCGGTAGCCGGCCGCCGTCACTGCGTCGGCGAGGGTGCCGGCGGTCACCTCCCCTGATGCATGCACTTCCACCTGCTCGGTAGCCAGGTTGACCTCTGCCGTGGACACGCCCGGCACTGCCAGCAGCGCCTTCTCGACCCGGCCGGCGCAGGAGGCGCAAGTCATCCCGCCGACGCCGAAGCGGAAGCCCGGGGATTGCAGGTTGGCGGTCTGTGCGCTCGTCATGGTGGCTCCAGGACAGGATGTTGGGACGATCGTCCCGATTGCCACCATGGGAAGGTCAAGCGGCGGCAGGAGCTCCGTCCGCCGGGGCAGTGCCGGTGCGAAGCGGTTCCAGCGCCGGCGACAGGGCCACGCGCTCGTCGAACACGAAGCAGTTGCCGCTGTATCCCGCCCCGCCCACCTGCTCGAAGTAGCCCAGGATGCCGCCGTCCAGCTGCAACAGGTTGTCCATGCCGTCCGCCCGCAGCCACAAGGCCGCCTTCTCGCACCGTATGCCGCCGGTGCAGAAACTCACCACCGTCGCGTCGGCAAGCATCTCGCGGTGGGACGCCAGGGCTTCGGGGAGCTCGGTGAAATTGTCGATCGGCAGCGTCAGCGCGCCTTCGAAGGTGCCGTAGGCCACTTCCTCCCGATTGCGGGTGTCGAGCAGGACCAGCCGCCGGCCGTCGTCGTCGCGGCCACGCTGGATCCAGCGCTGCAGGTCTCCTGGCGCCACCGCCGGCGCCCGTCCCTCCAGCGGCGACGCGCCATCGCGCCGGAAACTGATGATCTCCGGCTTCACCTTCACTTTCAGGCGGCCGAACGGCTGCGACGTGCTGCGGCTGTACTTGACCACGATGTCGGCGAAGCGCTCGTCCTGGCGCAGCTCCGCGACGAACGAGACCACGCCCGGCTCGGGCCCGGCCAGGAACATGTTCAGTCCCTCCCCCGCGACCAGGATCGTCCCCCTCAGGTCGGCTGCTTCGGCGCGCACGCGCAGGCGGGCCGCCAGCATCGCGGGGTCGGCGACGGGCGTGAAGTGGTAGGCGGCGAGGTTCAGGATCATCCGGGGATTTTATCCCGCCGCGGCCTTCTCGCGCCGTCCATGGAAAGGACGCTACGGTAGGGGCAATCGCGGCCGCGCCACCCGGCACCGCCGCCCACTGCCCCCGGAGGATGATGAATGAAGGTCCAGCTCAACACCGACAAGAACGTGCAGGCAGACGAGTCGCTGGTGCACCACGCCCAGGAAGCGCTGGAGACCGCGCTTGGCCGCTTCGGCGACCAGATCCTCCGGGTCGAGGTGCATGTCAGCGACGTCAATGGCGGCAAGTCGGGTGACAACGACAAGCACTGCACAATGGAGGCGCGCGTGGAAAACCGTCCGCCGGTGGTCGCAAGCCATGATGCGGACACCGTCCGGGCCGCCGTGACGGGCGCCGCCAGGAAGCTGCAACGCGTCCTCGACTCTTCGTCCGGCAAGCTCGGGGCCTGATCGGGCACTCCAGATCCACCGGCGCGGCGCCATAGTCCCTAGACTGTGCGCCCGCCACCGTTCCCCAGCCCCATGCCAGACCCCACCCGGCTTTCCCGACGCGTCGCCGACCTGGCCCGCTGCTCACGCGCGCAGGCGGAACAACTGATCGAGGGCGGATGGGTCCGGGTGGATGGCCAGGTCGTGGAAACCCCGCAGACGATGGTCGATGCGGAGACAGTAGAGGTGGATGAGGCGGCTGATCCGCAGGCAACGGAACCCGCCACGCTGTTGCTGCACAAGCCTGCCGGGGCGTCGATGGAAGAAGCCGGCGCATTCGCCGCTCCAGCCAACCGGCTCGACGGCGACCCGTCAGGCATCCGCCTCCTGCAACGCCACTTCGCGCACCTGCAGCCCTTGATGCCACTGGATAGGGATGCCAGTGGACTGGTCGTTTTCAGCCAGGATCCGCGAGTGGCGCGCCGCATCAAGGAGGATGGACCGCGCCTGGAGCAGGAGTACCTGGTGGAAGTGAAGGGGGAAACCGGCCCCTACACCCTGTCCCGCCTCTCCCGCGGCATGGTCATCGATGGAAGAACGTTGCCGCCCTGCAAGGTCAGCTGGCAGAACGAGGTCCGCTTGCGGTTCGCGATCAAGGATGTCCATCCGGGGCAATTGCCCCGGATGTGCGCGCAGGTTGGCTTCGAGGTCGTGGCGATCCGGCGGCTGCGGATCGGACGCGTCGGCCTGAACAAGCTGCCTGTCGGGCAATGGCGCTACCTCCCGGGCGACCAGCGGTTCTGACGCCGCTGGCCGCGGCCTTTCCTACTCGGCACCGGCTTCCATGCGCTCGCCTTCCGGTGTCACCAGGTACCAGTGGCCCCACTGGTCTTCGACCCCGTGGCCGGCCGTCCTGCCGGTGCCTGTATCCGCCGCATATCGATACAGCGGGTGTCCGTTGTAGGTGACCTGGCTGCTGCCATCCTCACGCTCGATCGTCCCCACCATTCCCGCCTGCAGCCGCTCGCTCCCGCTGGGCGCGACATCTCCCACCAGCAGTGGCGGCCAAGCATCCAGGCACGCATCGACGCAGCCACTGCCGTCGCTGTCATCCTCGAGGGTATAGAGCGAGCTGCCCGCACTGTCGGTGAGGTAGGCGCCGGACTGGCCTTCCGTCGAAACATCGAGGCGGCCGTCGGTTGCTTCCGCACCCGCGGCCGGCAGCCGGCCATCGATGGCGGGCTCGGCCGGCGCCGCACCGGCGAGGGTGCCACCCACGTCCCCCACTTCTTCCCCGCGGGTGTCGCCAATCTGGTCTTCGGCGTCCGCGGGACGGTTGTCGTTGCAGCCAGCCAGGCCCAGCGCGAGCAGCGCGGTGGCGATGGCGGTCATTGGTGTCTTCATGCATCTACTCCCTTGCCGTATACGGAAGGACACCACCAATAGGCCAAGCCATGTCAACGTGGAGTCGGCATGTGCCCGTAGGGGCCGGCTAGTTCCGCAGCAGGATCGCAGGCAGGGCCACAAGCAGCAGCAGGGCGACAATGGCTGCCGCTGTGAGCAGCACCCGGAGCGGATCGCCCCGTACGACATCCATGAAACGCTCGTCCCTGCCCTCCCGCACGGCAGCTTCGTGCTCCGCCCTGGCGCGTCGCTGCCGCTCGCGCTGGTAGTCCGCCATCAGCGCCTTGGCCCTGGCCATGTCGGCCTCGTCGGTTACCCAGATTCCGCCGTGCGAGATGCCCCACCGGCTGGGCGCGGTCTCGTAGAACCCGATGCCCGCCGCGTCCAGCATCTCCCGGACCTCGCGGCTCTCGTCCTCGGGCACCATGCGCAGGTTGAGGAGCAGGCGGCCCACGTCAGTCCCCGCCCAGGACGTCCAGCGGATCGGCGGACTTGCGCGCTTCCTCGGCCTTCTTCCCCGGCCGCTGCGCCTTGTAGGCGGACAGCACCTGATCGGCGTATTCCACCAACGCGGCCTCTGGCAGGACATCGAGCCCGAAGACGGCGGTGAGGTGGTCGACGATGCTGCGGGCCTGCGCCAGGTGTGCGGACGCGGCCGCGGGCTCCCCCCGGCCGAGCCTGCTTGCGGCCCGTTCGGCCAGAACGAGCGAGTTGTGGATGAACAGCTCGTGCGCTTCAGCATCGGCCGGGTCCCTCGCCAACACTTCCTGAGCGGCGGAGAGCGCGCGTACCGGCTGTCCCGACCCCGTGCGCACGCGGGCAGTCTCCAGCCATGGTTCCTTGCTGGCGGGCGCCCGGGCGGCCGCACGCTCGAATGCCTGCAGCGCGCGCGCCGGCTGTCCCTGCTCCAGTGCCGCTGCGCCATCGGCCATGTGGTCGTCGTAACCCGGAGGGCCCTCGCCCCCGCCTGCCATCGTGGCGCATCCGCCGACCAGCGCGAGGGTGCCCACGCACAGGGCCAAAGCAGCCATGGTCTTGAGTCTCGCCAGTTGCATCAGGTGCCTCCGAAGGCCACGGGCCGCCTACGCGGCCACTGGACCGGTAATGGTATCCGCTCCGGAGGCTGGTTCACGGATCCCTGTGTTGCGCGACCGGGAGTCCCCACCCGTGCCTGATGGACATGTAGCGCAGTCCGAAGCAGATGAGCGCGCCGGCCACGGCGACCGCCGCCTCCGGCAACGCCAGCCAGTGCCCGGCCACCACCACTGCCGCACCCGCCATCGCGGCCACGGCGTATAGATCCGCCTGCAAGACCACCGGCGTGCGCGCCACCAGCATGTCGCGGGCGATGCCCCCGCCGATGCCGGTCAACATTCCCAGCAGGGTCGCCGACACCGGCCCCAGGCCGAACTCCAGGGCCTTGGTCGCGCCGGAAACGGCAAACAGCGCCAGTCCCATTGCATCGAACAACTGCACCGGGTTGCGCAATCGCTCGATATCCGCATACCGGTGGAAGGTGACCAGCCCGGCGACACAGGCGACGGCGAGGTAGTGCCAGTTGACCAGGGCCACCGGCGGCGTGGCGCCGATCAACACGTCACGCGCGATGCCGCCGGACGTCGCGGCCGCGAACGACAGCACCAGCACGCCGAACAGGTCCAGCCGGTTGCGCACGCCGACGGTCGCGCCACTGATCGCGAACACGAAAGTGCCGAGCAAATCGAGAACAAGCAGGAACAGGTCCATGGTCCGGCGGCCGCCGCTGATCAGGGCCCGGAAGGATGCCACGGAGCGGCGCCGCGGTTGCCATCCGCGCCCGTTTTCCCTAGCCTGCCCGGCGAAACATCTATCGCGCCGTGGTTCTGCCGGTGCACCTCCCCACTCCCATCTACCTTGCGAGGTTCCCCATGGAAATCGCCGATCGCCGTGTTGCCACGGTCCACTACACCCTGACCAATGACGCCGGCGAAGTCATCGACAAGTCGCCCGCCGACGCACCACTGAGCTACCTCCATGGAGCCGGCAACATCGTGCCGGGCCTGGAGAAGGCGCTGGAAGGCAAGAGCGCGGGCGACAAGCTGCAAGCCGACGTACCCCCGGAAGAAGGCTACGGCCCCCGCCACGACGGGCTGGTCCAGGTGGTGCCGCGCGCGGCGTTCCAGGGCGTCGACAAGGTCGAGGCCGGCATGCAGTTCGAGGCCACCACGGCGCACGGGCCGCTTCTGGTCACCGTCACCGAGGTCGGGGAAGAGCAGGTCACGGTGGATGGCAACCATCCCTTGGCCGGCCAGACGCTGCACTTCGCGGTGGAAGTCACCGACGTGCGCGAAGCCTCCAGCGAGGAGCAGGAGCAGGGCCGGGTCGGCTGACGGCAAGCACTCCCCCGGAAGCACCGCTTCCAGACGGAACCCGCGCATTGCGCGGGTTCTTTTTCGGGCGCGTGTTTGGGCACGTGCGCGAGCGACCTGCCTGATTACCCGCCGGCCGCCTCGCCGCCAGCTGCACCGCCACGGCCGGCCCGTTCCTTCCAGCGCCGCAGATCCTGTTCGTACGCCTCCAGCTCTTCCGCGTAGATGTCTTGCACGCAAGGATCGCACCCACCGTCGCAACAGTCGCCGGGCAGTGGCTTCTCCGGCGGCGACGGCTTGGGGGGGTCGGTGGTGGCGGGTCCTCCCGTGGGGGATCGGGGTGCGCCCATGTATCTCTCTCCGGGTCGAGCCGCCAGGCCACGACGGCGATTTCACGCCTCGCTGCCGGTACACGGCCTAACGTTTGATTGCCCCCGGGCCACGGCTGCAGAGGCCCGGTTCTGCCGACCATGATAACGGCGGCCCGTGCGATCCGGCCGTCAAGACGTCCGCCCCTCCAGGAGGCCGCATGTGCCAGCACCACGCCCTCACCCGTGTCCTGACCGCCCTGTTCGCATTGTTCGTGCTGGCCGCTTGCGCCACCGGCCCGCGCGTCAGCACCGATGCCGACCCGCGGACCGACTTCAGCCGCTTCCAGACCTACGCCTTCTACGACCCCATCGCAATGGAGCAGTCGGGGTATACCAGCTACCTCACCGAACAGATCCGCGGCAGCGTACGGCGGGAAATGGATCGCCGGGGCTACGTGTTCGATGACACCGACCCCGACCTCCGCGTCAACTTCCAGGGCGTGATCCGGGAGAAGACGAACGTCTACAGCATCCCGCGCAGTGACGTGCACTACTTCTACAGCTATCGGGCGAGGAGCTACGTTGGGGTACCCGTCTGGTACGACGACACCGAGGTGAACCAGTACACCGAAGGGACCCTGACCATCGATCTGGTCGATGCAGACCGCAACCACCTGGTGTGGACCGGATCGGCCATCGGGCGGGTGGTGCAGCGCAGCCCGGCCGAGCGGGCAGCCGAAGCGGATCGCGCGGTCACCGCCATATTCGAAGCCTTTCCCTTCCAGGCCGGCACCGCGCCGCCGGTCAGATGACCTGGGCCATCACCGATATGTAGTGGCAGACGCTACCGGCCACCACGAACAGGTGCCATATGGCGTGGGAGTACCGGATCGAGGGGCGGTGGTAGAAGATCGTGCCCAGGGTGTAACAGGCGCCGCCGGCGAACAGCCATGACAGCGTCCATGTGTCGAGCGCGGCCCACAGCGGCTTGACCGCCACCAGCACCAGCCAGCCCATGGCCAGGTAGATGAGCGTCGACAGCCGTTTGAAGCGACCGGTGTAGAACAGCTTGAACACCACCCCGGCCAGCGCAAGCGCCCATATCGCGGCGAACAGGCTCCATCCCCACGCGCCGCGCAGGCCGACAAGGGTGAAGGGTGTGTACGTGCCCGCGATCAACAGGTAGATCGCGCAATGGTCGAAGACCTTCAACCTGCCCTTCGCCACCGGCTCGCTGATGGCGTGGTACAGCGTCGACGCCAGGTACAGCAGCAACAGGCAGACCCCGAATACGATCGCCCCTGCCACCTGCCAGCCATCGCCGTGGATGGCGGCCAATGTCACCAGCACTGCTCCGCCCGCAAGCGCGGCGGCCGCTCCCAGCCCGTGGGTCAACGCATTGGCGAGTTCTTCGGCCGGGTCGGCGATCTCTGTTCCCGCATTTTCAGTACGCCTGCGCATGGGCCGATGGTAGCGGCTTTTCGCGGCGGCGCGATGGCTAAGCCTTCCGGAGGAAGCAGGTCTTCAGCACCAGCCCTTTGATCTTCTCGGAGTGCCCTTCAATGTGTTCCTCGTCGCCCTCCACCAACCGGATGTTGCGGATGACGGTGCCCTGTTTCAGCGGTATCGAGGAGCCCTTGACCTTGAGGTCCTTGATGACCACCACCGTGTCACCGTTGGCCAGCACGTTGCCGTGGGTGTCGCGGACGCAAAGCGCATCGCCGGCTTCCCCTTCCACCCATTCGTGGCCGCAGTCGGCGCAGACAAGGGTGGCTCCATCGGGGTAGGTGTTCGCCATGCCGCACTGGGGGCATGCAGGTGTGTCGGCCATCAGGGTCCGCTCGTGAAGACAGCCATCGATTATACGGCGCCCGCCCCATGTTCCCGGGCGCCGCCAGATGTCGAAGCGAGCTGAATGCGGCCGCCATGCAAACCCTTTGAACACAACGCTTTACGGCGCTGTCACGCATGTATCGGCACTATCTTCGGCAAGCAGTTCATCGATAGATGCACTGCGCACAAGTAGACGCGTCGCCTCCGAATCACGGACGGGCCAGGGCGACGCTCCTGAAGACGATGTCACGCCGGTCGCCACAGGCCGCCAGATTCGACCGACAGGCATCGTGGGGCGGGACTTCCGCCGCTGGAACAACAGGACCGTGATCCGTGTGCTTGGCGGCCGCCACCAACATGGAGAAGCAACCCATGATCACACCCCCACAGAACCAGAACGGCCAGGCCGGTACCCAGCAGGGCTCGGCCTCCGGCGCGCGAGCCGGCACCACGGGCAACGGTAATGACGAGCAGCGCCTGAAGGATTCGGCCAAGCACTTGGGCGAACAGGCCCGGGACGAGGGCAAGCAGCGCGTCGAAGAGGCCCGCGGTACGGCCGCCGGCAAGGTCGACACGCTGGCCGACAGCGTCAAGGCAGCGGCATCGCAGTTGTCCGAAAACGATATTGGCCACCTTTCGGAGTACGTGTCCGACCTGGCCGAAAACATGAGCCGCCTGTCGACTTCGCTGCGGGAAAAGAGCGGTGACGAGATGCTGCGTGACGTAACCCGGCTGGCACGTGAGAACCCGGCGCTCTTCATCACCGGAAGCCTTGCTATCGGCTTCGGCCTCTCGCGTTTCGCTCGCGCTTCGGGAAGGCATGACCATTCCAGCGACAGCGAGACCGGCCGCGACACGGCCCGCACCTCCGGCTCCTACGACGCCGGAACCACCTACGGCACGACGGGCACCACCACGGGATCCGGAAGTGACCTGGCGGGCACCACGGGTGTCACCGGCACCACTGCTTCCACTGGCAGCAGCTACACCACACGAGGAGGGACCCACTGATGAGCGCCCAACCCAACTTCGAAAACCGACCGAACCCGGCGGCCACCCGCGTTGACGCGACCGAGGACGCCTCCGTCGGCGGACTGCTGAAGCAACTCGCGCGGGAAATCCCCGCGATGCTGACCAACGAAGTCGCACTGGCCAAGAGCGAGGCCCGCGAAAGCCTCCGCCAGGGCAAGGAAGCGGCCGGCGCCGTCCTCAGCGGAGGCGCGGTCGCCATGGCCGGCTTCATCATCCTGTTGCTGGCAGCCGTATACGCCCTCAGCAACGTGGTGGCGCCCTGGCTGGCTGCGCTGATCGTCGGTGGCGTGGTGACTTTCGCCGGCTTCGCCATGGTGCAGGCAGGCAAGAAGAAGTTCACCGAAGAGTCCATGCGCCCACAACACACCATCAATTCCTTGCACAAGGACAAAGACGCCATTCGCGGGAGGACGCCATGAACACTTCGGACACCGTTCGCATTCAGTCCCAGAAGGACCCGGCACAGCTCGAGCGTGAGATCGACCAGCAGCGCAACCACATCGGTGAGCTGATCGGCGCGCTCGAGAACAAGATGTCGCCAGGTCAGATCTTCGACATGGTCATCAACCGCGGCAAGGGTGGCGGGCACGAGTTCACCAGTAACCTCGCCCGCACCGTCAAGCAGAACCCGATGCCCACCCTGCTGACCGCCGCGGGCCTCGCATGGCTGATGGCCGGCCAGCGCCACGGCGACTCGACCAGCCACGCCACCGCTTACTCCACCGATACCCACCCGGACAAGCCGGGTATTGGGGAGCGCGTGGGTCAGGCCCGCCACAACGCTGGCGAGAAAATCGGCGCCGCACGTGAGCGCATCGGCGACTCGGCCCACCATGCGGTGGACTCGGTCAAGGACCGGGCACGCCGTGCCAACGAGGGCGTCCACAACATGATGGACGAGAATCCGCTGGCCCTGGGTGCCATGGGCATCGCTGTGGGCGCGCTGCTCGGCGCCATGCTGCCGGCGACCCGCAAGGAAGACGAGTTGATGGGCCCCACCCGCGACAGGTTCATGGACAAGGGGCGCGACAAGCTGAAGGAGGGCTACCGGAAAGCTTCCGAGGCGGGCCATGACATGTCCTCTGGCGGCAGCGATACCGGCACTGGCCGCTCCCCTGGCAGTTCCGCGACGGGAGCCACGGCAGCCGGCACCCGAACCTCGGCATCGTCGGGTACGGCGGGCAACGGCGGCGTTACACGCCCTTCGGCAGGAACCGGCTCCCTCTGAGCCGGCTCCGGCTGCCCCGCAGTCCTAAAAGCTGAACCGGATGAAGGCGGGCGCGGGTCATCCGCGTCCGCCTTCCTGCATTCGCGTAGGATGCGGTGACATCCCGTTCCCGCGCGCGGCGCATCCCCGCCGATATCGCGCTCCTCCGCTGCCTGCGATGCAGGCCAGCCCACGGGACCTCCCATGCCGGGCTACACGACCATCCAGCAGTTGATCCGCATCGGCGGCATCGACTATCGCATCCGCGCGCTCAGCGACCTGCAGCAGTTCTCGGACCCCGACGGGCACGCCGCGCGCCTGGGGATCTCTTCTGCCCAATGGTGCCTGTTCGGGCAGTTGTGGCCTGCCGGGCAACTGTTGGCCGAAGCAATGAGCAGCTTCGACATCGGTGGCAAGCGCATCCTGGAAATCGGCTGCGGCCTCGGACTGGCGAGCCTGGTATTGAAACGCCGCGGCGCCGACGTTGTCGCGAGCGACATCCATCCGGATGCCGAGCCATTCCTGGCATACAACGCTGCCCTGAACGGGTTGCCGGCCGTCCCTTACCGCCAGTTGCAGTGGGATGTCCCGCTGCCCGCGCTGGGACGCTTCGACGTGATCATCGGCAGCGACATCCTCTACGAGCGCGGGCATGCGCTCCTCCTGGCGTCCCTGATGGATCGCCACCTGAACCCCACCGCGGAGATCGTGGTGAGCGACCCGGGCCGCGGAAACAGCAACCCGTTCACGCGCGAATTGGCCAGGATGGGATTCCAGGCAAGCGAGGTCCGCGCCGCCATGGGCCCGAGCGACCTGGCCCCGTTCCGCGGACGCCTGCTGCACTACTCGCGTCCCGCCGCAACGGCGGCGGCATGAGCGTCTCCGCGAGTCCGCAAGTGCTCGACGACGAAGCCATCGATCCTGCCGTGTCCTGCAGCAGTTGCGACGCGGTGTGCTGCCGGCTCACTGTCGTCGTCATGCCCGACGACCCCGTGCCCCGGCACCTGGTATGGCGTGACCACCGCGGGCTGGACGTCATGGCGCGCGACGAAGATGGGTGGTGCGTCGCGGTCGACCAGGCGCGGATGTGTTGCAGCATCTACGAGCTGCGGCCAAAAACCTGCCGCAAGTTCGTGATGGGCAGTGCCTACTGCCGCAGCGAGCGCAGTGCCTACGGCCACGCCGATCCGGGTGAAGCGGCCATCCCGATCACGCTGCTGCCACCCGCTACGGGTGGGCTCGGCGCCTGACCCGCTACAACGGGTCCGGCACTGCGTCCGGAGGCGGTGCCGCCGCCGCGGTGAAGAGCACGTCGGTGGAGGAATTGAGGGCCGTCTCCGCCGAGTCCTGCACCACGCCGACGATGAATCCGATCGCCACCACCTGCATCGCGATGTCCGTGGAAATTCCGAACAGCCCGCACGCCAGCGGCACCAGCAACAGCGACCCGCCCGGCACGCCCGAGGCGCCGCAAGCCGCTACCGCCGCGACCACGCTCAGCAGCAACGCCGTCGGGAGGTCTACTGCGATTCCCAGCGTATGCACCGCAGCCAGCGTCAGCACGGTGATGGTGATCGCCGCGCCCGCCATGTTGATCGTCGCCCCGATCGGGATCGAGACCGAATAGGTCTCCTCATGCAGTCCAAGCCGGCGGCTCAGCTCCATGTTGACCGGGATGTTGGCGGCGGAGCTGCGGGTAAAGAACGCGGTGATCCCGCTCTCGCGCAGGCAGGTGAACACCAGCGGGTACGGGTTGCGGCGGGTCTTGGCGAATACGATCAGCGGATTCGCCACCAGGGCCATGAACAGCATGCAGCCGACCAGGACCGCCAGCAGGCGCAGGTAGTCGGCCAGGGCGGACAGTCCCGTCTCGGCCAGGGTGGCCGCCACCAGTCCGAAGATGCCCAGCGGTGCCAACCGGATCACCGCCCGCACCAGCCGGGTGATGGCGCCGGACAGGTCCCCCACCACCTGCCGCGTTGCATCGGATGCATGCCGGAACGCCAATCCCAGCCCGATCGCCCAGGCGAGGATGCCGATGAAGTTGCCGGTCACCAGTGCGTTCACCGGATTGTCGACCACCTGCAACAGCAGGGTCCGCAACACTTCGCCAATGCCTTCCGGCGGTGCGAGCTCGGTGTCGGCGGGGACCGCGAGCGCCAGGCTGGTCGGGAACAGGAAACTCGCGAACACCGCGACCAGCGCGGCCGCCAGGGTGCCGAACAGGTACAGCACCAGGATCGGCCGGATATGCGTACGCTGCCCCCGTGCGTGGTTGGCGATCGAGGCGGTGACCAGCACCAGGACCAGCACCGGGGCGACCGCCTTGAGCGCGGAAACGAACACCGACCCCAGCAGCCCGGCGGAAGCCGCGCCGGCGGGCCAGGCCAGCGCCAGCACCACGCCCGCCACCAGGCCGACGACGATCTGGCTGACAAGGCTGGTACGCATGATCAGCGCAAAGAAGCGTTGCAGGAATCCGGGCATCGGCATGCGGTCCAATCGGTTGGGCAGCGGGCATTGTGGCCGACAGCGGCCCCGGATGCGCAAATGACATGGGTCATTGAACGCGCGGGCACCGCCGCACACCATGTCCACAACTTCAACGGGAGCCTGCGCATGCACGGTGAGTACAAGGAACCGGGTGGAAAACTCGTGGTCGTCGACCTGACCGTGGAGGATGGCCGGCTGCGCCGCGTGCAGGTCAGTGGCGATTTCTTCCTCGAACCCGACTCATCGCTGGATGCCATCAACCGGGCGCTGGAGGGACTTCCCGCCGACAGCAGCGAAGACGAACTGGCAACGGCGGTTGCCGAAGGCCTGGATCCCGCTGCCCACCTGTACGGCATCTCTGCGCGCGGAGTCGCGGTGGCCGTCCGCCGCGCCCTGGCCGTCGAGGGCACGGAGGACCGCGCATGAGCCGCACCCACTGGCACGACCACGACTGGCAGCTGATCCACATGGAGCCGCAGTCCCCGGCCATGCACATGGCCCTGGACGAGGTCCTTGCCAACGAGGTATCCGCGGGCCGCCGCCGCCCCACCCTGCGCGTGTGGGAATGGGCTTCGCCGGCGGTAGTGATCGGGCGCTTCCAGTCGCTGCGCAACGAAGTCGATGCCGAAGCCGCCCGCCGCCATGGCGTGGAAGTGGTCCGCCGGATCAGCGGCGGCGGCGCGATGTTCATCGAGCCCGGGAACACCATCACCTATTCGATCTGCGCCCCGCTGTCTCTGGTGGAGGATCTGTCGTTCCAGGAGTCCTACCGGCAGATGGACGAATGGGTGATCCGCGCCCTGGCCGACCTCGGTATCGAGGCCTGGTACCAGCCACTCAACGACATCACCTCCGCCGCCGGCAAGATCGCCGGCGCCGCCCAGGCCCGCAAGCCCCACGCGGTGCTGCACCACGTGACCATGGCCTACGACATCGATGCGACGAAGATGCTGGACGTGCTGCGCATCGGCAGGGAGAAGCTCTCCGACAAGGGCACCGCCAGCGCCGCCAAGCGGGTCGACCCGCTGCGCAGCCAGACCGGCTTGCCGCGCGAAGCGGTGATCAAACGGATGGTCGATACCTTCCGCCGCGACCACGGCCTGAGCGTCGACGCGCTCACGCCCGATGAGTTGGGGCAAGCGCTGCAGCTTGTCGAAAGCAAGTTCTCCACCGCCGGGTGGACCTCGGTGGTGCCCTGACCGACTGGACGCTGAATCCCGGCAGGGGCCTGCTCGCGGGACCCTTGATTTGACCGCGGCCTGCGCCTAGTTATCGCGTCAGTGGACCATGGGTCCCGAGACACATCCAGCGATACATCCCAGCGAGAACCAGGGAGACAAGCAATGAGCAACAACATGACCCGCCGCAACAACAACCAGTGGCCGCAGCAGGGCCTGCGGCAGGATCCGATCCGCCAGATCTTCGATCGGCTGTTCGACAACCAGCTGTTCCAGGAAGGCTCCACGGATGACTCCTCGGTGGTCACCAGCCAGTGGATCCCGCGCGTGGACATCAAGGAAGAGAACGACCGCTTCGTGCTGATGGCCGACCTGCCGGGCATCGACCCCGAACAGATCGAGGTCAGCATGGACAAGGGCATCCTCACCATCAAGGGCGAGCGCGAGAGCGAGAACCGCACCGAAACCGAGCGCTACTCGCGCATCGAGCGGGCGCACGGCACCTTCCACCGGCGCTTCGCGCTGCCCGACAGCGCCGACCCGGACGGCATCACCGCGGACGGCCGCAACGGTGTGCTGGAGATCACCATCCCCAAGCGCCCCGAGACCACGCCCCGCCGCATCCAGGTGGGTGCCGGCCAGCGCCAGGAGCACTGACCAAGCGGGCCGCCAAGAGACGGCTGCGCAGTACCCGACGCCGGAGCTTCGTGCTCCGGCGTTTCTTCATGAGCGTCCGGGGCATCAGGTGCGCGTGGCAGAATGCGCCATGCCCGGCCCGACCTTCTGACCATGCCCCGCACACCCAGCATCGGCCTCGCCCTGGGAGGCGGCTCCGCCCGCGGATGGGCCCACATCGGGGTGATCCGCGCCCTGTCGGACCTCGGGATCAGGCCCGACATCGTCGCCGGCACCTCCATCGGCGCGCTGGTCGGCGCCACACTGGCGGCCGGTGAACTCGACCGCCTGGAGGAGTGGGTACGCAAGCTGGCGCGCCGCGAGATCTTCGCTCTGATGGATTTCCAGCTCGGCGGCGGGATGCTCAAGGGCGAGCGGCTGATGTCGCTGTTCCGCGATTACTTCCACGACCGACCGATCGAAGCGCTCGACCTGGAATTCGGCGCGACCGCGACGGTGCTGCAGACCGGCGCGGAGGTCTGGCTCCGGCACGGCTCCACGCTCGATGCCGTGCGCGCCTCGATCGCCCTGCCCGCCCTGCTGGCCCCGGTGTGGCGCGACGACCAGTTGCTGGTCGACGGTGGCCTGGTCAATCCCGTTCCCATTTCGCTGGCGCGGGCCATGGAGGCCGACATCGTGATCGCCGTCGACCTGGCCTCCGACATCCTGGGCCGCGCCCTGCGTGAACCGGTCCCCGAGCCGGAGCCCGTGCCGGATGCGACGAACGGCAGCGACTGGATGCAGCGCCTCAACCGGGGCCTGAGCGGCCTGCTGCCCGGCCAGGGCAGCGACACGCGCCGCGCGCCTTCGATGCTGGGGGTGGTCACCGCGAGCATCGACATCATGCAGGTCCGCATCACCCGCAGCCGGATGGCCGGGGACCCGCCCGACGTCAACATCACGCCGCGGCTGGGCCACGTGGGCGTGCTGGAATTCGATCGCGCGGCCGAAGCCATCGAGGCGGGGCCGGCTGGCGGTACAGGCTTCGCTGCCTGCGCTCGACGCCGCCGGCCTGCTGTCGCACTGACCACGCGCCGGGGTCCGCCACTTCGCGTTCACGGTGACGTGGGCCAAGCTCGCATGCCCGACCTCGTGGATAAGACGTGCCCACACCTGCCGCCGACACCGCACCCGACCTGCTCGACTGCCTGATCATCGGTGGCGGGCCTGGAGGACTGACCGCAGCCACCTACTTGGCCCGATTCCGGCGGCGCACTGCCCTGATCGACGCCGGCGAAAGCCGTGCCCGATGGATTCCCGCCAGCCACAACTGCCCCGGCTTCCCATTCGGGGTCGCCGGCAACGAGCTGCTGGCGCGATTCCGCACCCATGCCGCGGAATACGGCGTGGAGCCGGTGGAGGCGCGGGTCGAGGGCCTGGAGCGGAACGGCCAGGCATTCATCGCGACTGCCGGAGGGCGGCAATGGCACGCGCGCAAGGTCATCCTGGCGACGGGTGCCAAGGACCGGTTGCCGGGCTTCGAAGGCATTGAAGACGCGATCGCGCGCGGAGTCGTCAGGTTATGCGCTGTTTGCGACGGCTACGAGGCCAGCGACGACGCCATCGCCGTATTCGCGCCTGCCGAACAGGCAATCTCGCACGCCGGGTTCCTGCGATCGTTCTCCAGCGACGTCACCGCCATCGACAGCAGCGGCAGCGATTGCAGTGATCCGGAGCTGCTCGCCATGGCCGAAGTAGCCGGCGTGACGCTGCGTTCGACGCCGACGCGCATGGTGCTGGAGGACGGCGCGTGCCTGGTCGAGTTCGCGGACGCGGAACCCGGCCGCTTCGATACGATCTATCCGGTGCTCGGCGCGGAAAACGGGTCCGGGCTGGCGGTCGCCCTGGGGGCACGGGTCGACGAGGAAGACGCGCTGGTCGTGGACGACCACCTGCAGACCAGCGTGCCGGGCCTGTACGCCATCGGCGATGTCGTCAGCGCCCTGAACCAGATCGCGGTCGCGGTGGGCCATGCGGCGATCGCTGCCACCGCGGTGCACCGGGCGCTGCCCGCCAATCCCCGCTGAGCGGTGCAACCGCGGCGGCGAGCCTCAGCCGCCCACCATCGTGACCGATCCCTCGGCGCAGACGGCGAGGCGTTCCCCCGCAGAGGGCTGCACCACCACTCCGCCGGTGAAGGCCGAGAACGCGGGCAGTACCGTCACCCCCGGCCTCAGCCAGAACGCAGGCAGGCGCCGGCGCAGGCCGGGCAGCGCCACCTGGGGGTGGAGGTGGCCGCACATTACGTGCAGCGAGGCGTGGGTGCCGGGCTCGTGACGGAAAGCGAAGGGCGCCTCGTCCACTGCCGCCCCGAGCAGGTCGATCTCCATGCCGGAAGCCGCAAGGGCCCGGTCATGGTTGCCCACCAGCGAAGCGACACGCAGCGAGGCGTGCGCCGCCCGCCATCCCCGCCACGCGTGCTGCCATGCCGTCTCGTGCACCGGTCCGTGCAGCAGGTCGCCGAGCACCCACAGCTCTTCGGCACGTGTCGCGGCGACCAGCCGCGCCAGGCGCTCGAGGTCGTGGCTGGTCCCGCCACGGGGCAGCGCGATACCGGCGCGCCGGAACACGTCGCCCTTGCCCAGGTGCAGGTCGGCCACCAGCAGGCGACGCCTCGTTGGCCAGTGGAGGGCACGATCGGCAAGCAGCTCCAGCCGCTCGCCGGCCACCTCCACCATCAGGCGCTCATCCGCCATGGCGTTGCTCCAGTCGGACGGCCGCGCGCTGCACACGCGTCTTCCAGTCCTCCGTGCTCAGCTGCCCACGCATGCCTTCGGCCCAGAGCGGGAACGAAAGCGGAGTGAGCGTGCGCGGGCGATGCATGTCGATGTCGCGCTGGCCGATCCCCTCCAGTGCATCCCGCAGCCGCTGGACCTCCAGCTGGCCGGACAGTACTTCGCTGCGGGCAAGCGCCAGCAGCATGTGGTCCGGATCGTAGCGCTCGAGCACGTCGTACAGCAGCCCGCTCGAGGCCTGTACCTGTCGCATCGATCGCGGCGCGCGACCGGGCAGCGACGGCGGCAACAGCCCGGCGACGCGCGCGATCTCGCGGAACTGCCGTCGCGCCAGCTCGCCGATGTTCATGCTGTCGAGCAGGTCCTCCAGCAGGTTCTCCTGCCCGAGGAATCCGCGCAGCTCGTCCGCGTCGAGTACGTCATCGACGTCGGGCAACAGCGCGAATCCGTAGTCATTGGCGGCCAAACCGAAGGTATTGGGCCGACGCCTGCCCCAGCGCAGCGCCAGCAGTGCCGCCAGCCCCTCGTGCGCGGCCCGGCCGGCGAACGGGTGCACGAACAGGTAGCGGCCGTCGCGCGCCTTCACCGTTTCCACCAGCAGGCGTCCGGGCCGGGGCAAGGACGACAGGCGCTGCTGCAGGTCCAGCAGGCCGGCGATGCTCCGCAGCTCCGGTGTGTCCCGCGGGCCGGCGAGCACCGCCTCCACCCGATGCGCCAGCTCCGAGGACAGCGGCATCCTTCCACCCGCCCACTTGGGCACCTTGCCGCCACTGCCGCGCGCGAGGCGGACGTAGGCGGTCATGTCCTCCAGCCGTACAAGGCTCAGGCTCCGGCCGGCGAACTGGAAGATGTCGCCGGGACGCAGGCGTGCGATGAAGCTCTCTTCCACCGACCCGAGCCGGCCGCCCTTGAGGTACTTGATCGATACCGACCCATCGCTGGTGATGGTGCCGATCGACAGGCGGTGGCGGAAGGCGACGCGGCGCTCCTCCACCCGGTACACGCCGTCTTCCCCCCGCACCACGCGCCGGTAGTCCGGGTAGTGCTCAAGCGCCCGGCCGCCCTGGACAATGAAGTCCAGCACGGCCTGCCAGCTTTCCGCATCCAGCGCCGCGAATGCGTGGGTCGCGCGGACCTCCGCGAGCAGTTCGTCGGACGTGAATCCGCCACCGAGGGCGAGCGTCACGCAGTGCTGGGCGAGCACGTCGAGGCTGAGGCGCGGAGGTCGACGGGCTTCGATCTCGCCGGCCGCCACCGCCTCCCTCGCAGCCGCGTACTCGACCACCTCCAACACGTGCGTCGGCACGCAGACGACCTCGCCGGACTCGCCCGGACGGTGTTTGGCCCGGCCCGCCCGCTGCAGCAAGCGTGCTGCGCCCTTCGGGCTGCCGATCTGCAGCACCTGGTCCACCGCGGGGAAGTCGACGCCAAGATCCAGGCTGGACGTCGCGACGACACAGCGCAGGCTGCCGTCGCGCAAGCCGCTCTCCGCGAGCGCGCGCAGTTTCGGGTCCAGTGACCCGTGGTGCAGCGCCAGGGTCGCCGGATCCTCACGCCAGACCGCCGACAGCGCCTGGTGCCACAACTCCGCATGGGCGCGGGTGTTGGTGAACAACAGGCTGGTGCGCACCTTGAACAGTTGCTCCACCACCCGTTGCAGCTGCGAAAGCCCGAGGTGGCCCGCCCACGGGAAGCGCGCCCCTGCAGGTGGCAGCAGCGTAGTCAGCTTCATCGGTCGTGGCCTGGCACCCGCCACCACCGGTGCCCCCGGCAGGTGCGGCAACAGCACGTCACGGGCTTCCGCCAGGTTCCCGAGGGTGGCCGAGAGCCCCCACAGCCGCATTCCCGGCGCAAGCGCCCGCAGCCTGGCCAGCGCCAACTGCAGCAGCACGCCGCGCTTGTTGCCCAGCAGCTCATGCCATTCGTCGACCACCACGCAACGCAGCCCCGCAAGGTGGCTGGCGGTATCGGGATAGGACAGGAGCAGCGACAGTGACTCGGGCGTCGTCACCAGCACGTCCAGCCGGCCACTGCGCGCCAACCGCTTGTCGCGCGCCGAGGCATCGCCGGTCCGCAGGCCCACCTGCCATTCCAGCCCAAGCCCCTCGATCGGCTCGCGCAGGGCGCGGACGGTGTCACTGGCCAGCGCACGCAGGGGCGTGATCCACAGCACCTTGAGCACAGGCGCCGGGACCTTGCGGCGCTTCGCCGGACTTGCCGCGGGCGCACTCGGCCCCTGCCCTCCCGTAGCCAAGGCTTCCAGCAGCGCACCGCCGAACGCGGCCAGCGTCTTGCCGCTGCCGGTCGGGGTGTGCAGCAGGCCGGATTCGCCCGCAAGGTAGCGGCGCCACAACTCGCGCTGGAACGGCATCGGTTTCCAGCCGCGATCGAGGAACCAGTCAGTGAGCCGGCGCCGGGCCGACTGCAGCGCCCGCCGTGTCGGCACCGTCACCGCGCCAGCGCCTTCAACGTCTCGAGGTGGTCCGCCTCGCTGGCCGGCTTGTCATCGCGCCAGCGCAGGATCCGCGGGAAGCGCACCGCGATGCCGGACTTGTGTCGGCTCGAGCGGTTGACCGCCTCGAAGGCCAGTTCGAACACGTGCACCGCCGGCACCGAGCGGACCGGGCCGAAGCGCTCCAGCGTGTTCGCCCGGACCCACCGGTCGAGCCGCAGGATCTCCTTGTCATCGAGGCCCGAGTACGCCTTGGCGACCGGCACCAGCGCCTCGCCGTCCCACAATCCGAAGGTGTAGTCGGTATGCAGGTTGCTGCGCCGCCCGTGCCCGGACTGCGCATAGATCAGCACCGCGTCGATGGTCAGCGGGTCGATCTTCCATTTCCACCAGTCACCCCGACGGCGACCCGCCTGGTACACCGAGGACCGACGCTTGAGCATGAGGCCTTCGACGGCACGTTCCCGCGCGCCTGCGCGCAGCGCAGCCGCGGCGTCCCAGTCCGGCACGGAGACCTCCGGCGACAACGCGATGCGTCGATCCCCGGTCGCCGCCAGCAGCTCGTGCAGCCGGCTGCGTCGCTGGGACAGCGGGTGTCCCCGGAGGTCATCGCCGTCGAGCTCCAGCAGGTCATAGGCAAGCACGCGCACCGGCGTCGCGGAGAGGGTCTTGGGCCCCGGCTTGCGGCGCTGGATGCGGGTCTGCAGCGCGGTGAACGGCATTGGCTGGTGGGGCGTGTCGTCGTGCCAGCCGAGCAGCTCACCGTCGATCACGCAATCGCGCGGCAGCGCGGCAGCCGCGGTTTCGATTTCCGGGAAACGCCCGTCCAGCCGCTCCTCGCCGCGCGACCACAGCGCTACCTCGCCCTCCCGGCGGATCAACTGCAGGCGGATGCCATCCCATTTCCACTCCAGCAACCAGTCGTCCACCGGCCCGAGTGAGGCCACCGCCGCCTCCAGCGGCGAGGCCAGGAAGAACGGGTACGGCTGCCGCCTGTCTCCGGGCAGCTCACCCGGCGTCAGCAGGTCCCGCAGGAACGCTTCGCTGGGCTGCCAGCTGCCGAGCATGCGCTGGGCAATGCGCGCGATGTCGATGCCGGACATCTCAGCCAGTGCCTGCTGCACCAGTCGCTGCGATACGCCCACCCGCAGTGCACCGGTGAGCAGCTTGTTGAACGCCAGCCGCCCGTCGTGGCAGAGCCCGCGCCAGCCATCGAGTACCGCCGCGTGGCGACGCGCGGCATCGGCACCCGAGACCGGCCACAGGCATCGTTCGATCCACTCGTGCAGGGGGCGATCGACCTCTTCCGTCGGGTCGTGCAGCAGCAGCGTGAGGGTTTCCGCGAGGTCGCCGACGTGGTCGTGGCTTTCGTCGACCAGCCACTGCGGCAGTCCACTCTCCTCGCCGATCCACTCGCGCAGCTCGCGGGTGTTGGCGATTCGCGAGACCTTGCCGCCCGACAGCAGCCACAGTGCCCAGGCCGAGTCGCGCGGCGGCGCCTCGCGAAAGTAGTCAATCAGCGCCGCGCGCTTGTCGGTGGTTGCCGTGCTGCGGTCGAGCTCGACGTAGAGGGCGGCGAAGCGTTTCAACGGCTATTCCTCGCCATCGCCGTAGTCGGTGCGGAATGCCTCTGCCGGCACGCCGCTCTCGTTGAGGTGGCGGATGATGGCGTCGGTGTTGCCATGGGTGGCGATGATCCGCTGCGCGCCCGTCTCGCGGATGGTGCGAAGCAGCGCCGGCCAGTCGGCGTGGTCGGACACGATGAAGCCGCGGTCGTAGTTGCGACGCCGTCGGTTGCCGCGCACGCGCATCCAGCCCGAAGCGAAACCCAGCTGGGACCTTCGGAAGCGCCGCATCCATGGGCTGCCGGCCGCGGACGGTGGCGCCAGCACCAGTTGCCCCGCGAAATCCGTGCCACGCTCCTGCTCCGATACCGGCAGTGTCGGCAGCATCCGGATGCCGGCCTCGCGGTAGACCTGCACGCCCGTCGCGATCGCGCCGTGCACCAGCGCCGGCTGGTCGGTGAAGGCGTCGAGCTCCGCCAGCAGGCGTTGGGCCTTGCCCAGCGCATAGCACAGCAGTACGGCCGCCTCCCCGCGGGCGCGGCAATGCTCTCGCCAGGCCACGATGTCCCGGGCGACATCGGGGGTGTCGGGCCACCGGTAGACCGGCAGGGCGAAGGTCGCCTCGGTGATGAAGACGTCGCACGGCACCACTTCAAACGGGGCGCAGGTCGGGTCGGGCTGGCGCTTGTAGTCGCCCGAGGCGACCCAGACGCGGCCGTCGACCTCGATCCGCACCTGCGCAGAGCCCAGCACGTGCCCGGCGGAATGCAAGGACACCCGCGCGTCTCCAAGCCGGAAGGCCTCGCCATACGCATGCACCGCGTACGTCTGTTCGCCGAGCCGCCATTGCAGGATGGGCAGTCCCGGCTCCGCCAGGTGGTACTCGCCCATCCCGCCCCGGGCATGGTCTCCGTGGCCATGGGTGATCACTGCGCGCGGCACCGGACGCCACGGGTCGATGTGGAATCCACCGGCTGGGCAGTACAGCCCCTCCTTCGTCAACACCACCAGGTCGTCGTCGGCACGCATGGCCAAACCGTACGGGCGACGGTGTCAGCGCCCTGCATAGGCGCTGGTGCGTCGACGGCAATGCCGCCTACTTCCCTCCGCCGCTGCGCCAGATAGACACCACCAGCCACGCGCCCGCCACCGCCGCGCCGAGGAAGCCCAGCAGTCCGAATACCGGCAGGCCGAGCAGCGTGGGGCCGCCGTCGACGGTCAGGGTGATGGACGAGCCGACGATCAGCGCCGCAAGCACGATGCCGACGGTGAGGCGGTTGGCCGAGTGGTCGACCTGGTTGCCGAACCGCTGCAGGTGGTCAACGTCCAGGTGCAGTTTGAGGTTGCCGGCGCGTGCCGAGCGCAGCAGACGCCGGATGTCACGCGGCAGCCCCGCCAGGATCCCCGCGGTATCGCTGACCGCCTGCATCCCTTCGCGCGCCACCGTCGCCGGCGAGTAGCGCTCGATCATCGCCTGCCGCAGGAAAGGCTCCGCCTCGGTCGCCATGTCGAACTCGGGGTCGAGCAGGCGTCCCAGCCCCTCCAGCGTGAGGAACACCTTGATCAGCAGCGCAAGGTCCGCCGGCAACACCAGCCGGTTCGCCCGCAACAGGTTCGTCACCTCCACGAGCATGCCTGGAAGGTCGAGCTGGCCCAGCGGCACGCCATGCCAACGGTCGACCATCGCATCCACGTCCTGCGCGAGCAGGCCCTCGTCGACATCGGGTGGCTGGTGCGCCCAGTCCAGCAGCACGTCGGTCACGCCCTCTGCATCACGCCGGACCAGTGCATCCAGCAGGCCCACGACCTGGCGGCGGCGCGCCTCGGAAAGCCGCCCGACCATGCCGAAGTCGATCAGCCCGATGCGGTTGCCCGGCAGCACGAACACGTTGCCTGGATGCGGGTCGGCGTGGAAGAAGCCGTCCTCGAACATCATGGCCAGAACCAGTTGCGCCCCGCGCCGTGCCACCGCCCGCCGGTCCAGACCGGCGGCTTCCATCGCAGCCAGATCGGCTACGCCGATGCCCTGTACGAAATCCTGCACGTTCATGCGTTCGCTGGTGTAGTCCCAGTGAACCGTGGGCACTACCAGGTCGTCGCAGCCGGCGAAGTTCGCGGCGATGCGCTCCGCGTTGCGACATTCCGCTGCCAGGTCCAGCTCGCGGGTGAGCGAAGCCTTGAACTGCCGGACCACACCGAGTGGCTGGAACTGCCGCATCTCGGGGAAGCGCGACTCCAGCGCCTGCGCCGCACGCTGCATCAACCGCATGTCGGCCTCCACCACCCGCCGGATGCCGGGACGGCGGACCTTGACCACCACCTCGGTGCCATCGTGCAGCCGGGCCCGGTGGACCTGTGCGATCGAAGCTGCCGCCAGGGGCTTCGGATCCAACACCTCGAAGACCTCTTCGGGGGCGGCACCCAGGTCCTCCAGCATCTGCTGTCGGATGGCATCGAAAGGGACTGCCGGCGCGTGGCTCTGCAGCTTGCCGAATTCCGCGATCCAGTCCGGCGGGAACAGGTCCACGCGGGTCGCCAGCACCTGGCCGAGCTTCACAAACGTCGGACCCATTTCCTCCAGCGCGCGGCGAAGACGGACCGGCGTGGGCAGCTCGACCAGTTCCTCCAGTTGCGCCAGCGGCAGCAGCTTGCCGGCACCCGCCAGGATCCGGGCCAGCCCCATGCGGCGCACCATGTCGCCGAACCCGTAGCGGATCAGGATCGACGCAAGTTCCTGCAGGCGTCCCAGGTCACGGGTGGCGGCGAGGCCTTCGGTCCACATCGTCGCGTCTCTCCGGTGGGTGGTGCGGTCAATCGTCCTCGGCAGCGGCCTCGCGGCCCTGCTGACGGATCAGGTTCTCCTGGCGCGCATCCTCGATGGACATGCGCACCGCGTGCACGTCGGCCCTGCGCTGGTCGAACACGAAACGGCCGGTGAGTTCGGTATCCGGCTGCAGATCACCCTTCTCGTAGAGCGCCCACATCTCTTCGCCGAAATGCGTGGTGGCCAGCTCCGGCGCGAACCGGGCCAGGCTGTCACGGATGTTGTGCACGTCGCGCAGCAGCATCTCGCGCGCGGCGTTGTTGCCAGCTGCGCTGACCACCTGCGGGAAGTCGATGATCACCGGCCCATCCGGCGTCACCAGCACGTTGTATTCCGAGAGGTCGCCGTGGATCAGCCCCAGGCACAGCATCCGCACCACGTCGCGCACCAGCCGGCGGTGGTAGTCGCGGGCCTCCTCGGGGGCCAGCTCCACTTCGCCGAGGCGGGCGGCACTGTGGCCGTCGGCATCCGTGACCAGGGCCATGAGCAGCACGCCGTTGAAGTAGCCGTGGGGCCTGGGAACGCTGACGCCCGCGTCGGCGAGCTGGTAGAGCGCGTCGACCTCGGTGTTCTTCCAGGCGGCCTCCTGCTCACGGCGGCCGAACTTGCTCGCCTTCCCGATCGCGCGCGCCTGCCGGCTGCCGCGCACCTTCCGGCCTTCCTGGTATTGCACCCGCGCCTGGAAGCTGCGTTGTGCCATGTCCTTGTAGACCTTGGCGCACATCACCTCGCCGCCGCTGCGCACGACGTACACGGATGCTTCCTTGCCGCTCTTGAGGGGACGCACCACCTCGTCGACGATGCCGTCGTCGACCAGCGGCTGCAGGCCGGGAGGGGTTTTCATCGTATCGGGGCAGTGGTCGTGGGCATGGGCGGGCATTATGGTGCAATGCGCGTCGACACGCCGGAGGCCATCGCCCGCCATGTCCACACTGAAGATCGCTACCTTCAACATCAACGGGGTCCGATCGCGCATCGGCGCACTGGTCGAATGGCTGGAGCGCGAGGCGCCGGACATCGTCTGCCTGCAGGAGCTGAAGGCGCCTGACGATGCCTTTCCGATCGAGGAGATCCGCGCCGCCGGTTACGGGGCCATCTGGCACGGCCAGCGGTCCTGGAACGGTGTCGCCATCCTTGCGCGTGGCATGGAGCCGCTGGAAAGCAGGCGCGGCCTGCCCGGTGACCCTGCAGACGAACAGAGCCGGTACCTGGAAGGCGTGGCTCACGGCGTGATCGTCGGCTGCCTCTACCTGCCCAACGGCAATCCGCAGCCCGGGCCGAAGTTCGATTACAAGCTGGCCTGGTTCGAGCGGCTGATCGAGCATGCCGCGAGCCTCCACGGCACGGGCCATCCGGTGGTGCTGGCCGGCGACTACAACGTGGTACCGACCGACGAGCTGGACATCTACAACCCGCGCTCCTGGAAGAAGGACGCGCTCCTCCAGCCCGAGAGCCGCGACGCCTACGCCCGCCTGCTTGCACAGGGATGGACGGACGCGGTGAGGGCCCTGCACCCGGAGGAGAAGATCTTCACCTTCTGGGACTACTTCCGGAAACACTGGGAGCGCGATGCCGGGCTGCGGATCGACCACCTGCTGCTGAGTCCCGGCCTCGTGCCGCGGCTACGGGAAGCCGGCGTGGACCGCTGGGTGCGCGGACGGCCCAAACCCAGCGACCACGCCCCGACCTGGATCGTCCTGGACGAGTGACGCGGCGATAGCGCTAAACACACGTGGAATTTACCGGCGCAGGTCCAGCGTGGGTCACCCCCCACTGGAGACGAGACATGTCCAGCTCCGAACGCAACCGCGAATCCCAGGGCGCCGACAAGGGCAAGAACCTGGGCCAGGGCGCCGCCAACATCAACGACAAGGACCGGCGAGACCTGGCCGGCACCGGGGACGATGCCGCCACGGAGGACCAGGAGCGCGATCCCGCCGCCCCCGGTGGATTCCGCGACGGCGCGGACAAGGGCTGATCCCCGACCCGGCACCGCCCGATCACACCGTTTTGCCCGCTCGCCGGCTAGCGTGGCGGCAGGGAACGATGAATTCACGGGAGGAGTTCCATGGCACGCGACATCCTGAAGACGCTCAAGGCCGAACACGATGCACTGCGCAAACTGTTCAAGGAGATGGAAGGCACCACCGACCGCGCGGTGAAGACCCGCCAGGAGCTGCTGGAGAAGATCGAGGCCAACCTGCTGCCCCACGCCAAGTGGGAGGAGGAGGTCTTCTATCCGGAGTTCGCCGACCGCGCCGACCGCGACGGCCTCAAGACCCACGCAGAAGCGGTGCAGGAGCACCGTGCGGTGGAACTGGTGGTGTTGCCCGATCTCAAGTCGAACGAGCCGGACACCCCGCAGTTCGCCGGCTCGGCCAAGGTACTGGGCGAGTTGATCGACCACCACGCCAGGGAGGAGGAAACCACCATGTTCGACATGGCGCGCAAACTCTTCTCCGCCGAGGAACTGGCCGGGCTGGACCAGCAGTACGAGGACTGGAAGGAGTCGCCGGAGGGCAATGCCGCCGTCGCCCACGCGGGTACCAAGTCGGAGCTCAAGGCGGCGTTCGAATCGCTGATGCGCTAGGAGGACGGTCCGATGGCGAAGACCATTGTCATCACGGGCGCCTCCAGCGGATTCGGCCGCGGGGTGGCGTTGCGCCTCGCCGCCGAGGGGCACCAACTGGTCCTCGCGGCGCGCCGTGGCCAATTGCTGCAGGACCTCGCGCGCGAGTGCGGCCCCGGTGCCATGGCTGTCACCACCGACGTGGGCAATCCGGATGACGTGGAGAAGCTGGCAAAGGCGGCACTGGCGAAGTTCCCGCGCATCGATGTCTGGATCAACAACGCCGGTGTCGCCGCGCTGGGTCGATTCGACGAGATCCCGCTGCGCGACCATCAGCGGGTGTTGCAGACCAACCTCGGCGGTACGGTGAACGGCAGCCACGTCGCGCTGCGCCATTTCCGGCAGATGCAGGCGGGCACGCTGATCAACGTCGCCTCCATGCTGGCGCGCACGCCCTCGCCCTATTACGGGTCCTACTGCGCATCCAAGTACGGGATCCTTGGGCTGTCCCAGTCGCTACGGCAGGAACTGGCGGCCAATGGCGAGCGCAACATCGCCGTATGCACCATCCTCCCCATGGCCGCCGATACGCCGTTCTACGAGCACGCCGCGAACTACACCGGCCACAGCCTCCACCCCTACCCGCTCACGGACGCGGAAGAGGTCATCGACGCTATCGTGGCCGCCGTCCACAACCCGGGCGAAGACGTCACCGTCGGCCTGCCGGCCACCGCCGCGGTTGCCGCGGAGCGGGTGGCGCCCTGGCTGACACACGCAGTGACCGGCGCGGTGTCCCACCAGTTGCAGATGGAAGAGGCACCACCGGCAGCCCGGACAGGTGGAAACCTGCACGCGCCATCCGCGATCGGCACCGGCGTGCACGGGACGATCCGGGCGAAACTCGACGCCGAACGCCAAGCCTGAAGCCGCTGGAGGCCCGGCGCTACTTGCGGCCGGGCTTGCCGGCCATTCCGATGTCAGGCCTGGACCACGCGCCCGCGGCCGGCACGCTTTGCCTCGTACATCGCCTCATCCGCGCGCGCCACCACCTGGTCGACTGTCTCGCCGGGCCGGTACTCCACGACCCCGGCGGAAAACGAAACCGCAGGCCCGTCACGCTCCGGCAATGCAAGCACTTTGGACAGCACCCGCTCGACACTGCATTTCGCCGCGGCCGCCCCCGTCCCTGGCATCAACAGCAGGAACTCTTCCCCGCCCCAGCGGCCCAGCACGTCGGTCGCGCGTAGCGTCCGTGACGCCGCCCCCGCGAACGTCCGCAGAACTTCGTCGCCGCCGGCGTGCCCGTGGGCGTCGTTGATGCGCTTGAAATGATCAAGGTCGATCACCGCGACACTGAAGGGATGGCCGAAGCGCTCGCAGCGGGCCAGCTCGACGTCCAGCCGGTGCTGCATGTCACGGCGGTTGGCGAGGCCGGTCAACTCGTCGTGGGTGGCCAACCGCTGCACTTCCAGCAGCGCCCCGGCAAGGGCGGAACGCTCCGCCCGCAGCTTCCGCCGCAGCGTCGACAGGCGCATCGATCCCAGCGACAGCATGGGCAGCAGGACCGCGACCATCGTCGCGTTGATGAGGTCCAGCCGGAATCCGGGGTCGTCGAGCGACCAGATCCCGCCATTGCGTGCAATGTTCATCCCGATGATCGTCGCCAGCAGGCTCGCCAGTGCGAATGCAGTCAGGCTCGCGATGGTGCGCCAGTGCAGAGAGAACGCTCCATAGATGAAGGCCATCAGCAGTGGATACAGCGCCACGCTCCGGGCAGGGCCGACGAACGCGTAGGCCCAGTCGACCGCGACGATCCCGAACACGATCTGCGCGGCGGTCAGCGACGCATCTTCGAAACGGGCACTCCACCCGCTGCGCAAGGCCGCGTAGACGCCGGCCAATACCACGGCCACGTACCCGCACCACGCCCCGAAGAGGCCCGCGCTGAACGTTTCGTACGTAGCGCCCATGGCCAGCACCGCCGCGCCACCCAGGTACACAGGCACTGTCACCAACCATTGTCCCACCCGGATGCGGATCCGGCGATCGCCCCCGAGGAACAACTGGAGCAGGCGCGCGACCACACCCGGAGGCGACGGTGCCTCCGTTGCGTCAGGGGGTTCCGGGGCCGGGTGGTCCCGGCCGGGGTCCGGTGTGCCGTCGCTCATCACTGCGGAATACGTGCTCAATAAAGGGATCCGGTGGGTCCGGCCTACAAGATATCGGCCCGCCACTGAACGTCCCGAACAACGGCTGGCGGAACCGTGACCAGCATCCGCTCCGACCTCCGGTTTTGCCGGACCGGTCACGCTTGCGCACCCAGTGGATCGGTGTCCGGAACCGCTTGCCCGGTGCCATCGGCAACCTCCTGGTACGCGCGTCAGCGAAGCTGGCTGTCCTTGCTGCCGCGGCGGTTGATGCTGCCACCACCTTCTTCACGATCGGCTGCGGCCTGGCAGGACACACACAGACGCACGCCGGGAACGGCCTTGCGCCGCGCCTCCGGGATCGGCTCGTCGCACTCTTCGCAGTGGGTCAGCCCCGGCCCCTGGCGCAGCCGGCTGCGCGCGCGCTTGATCGCGTCCTCGACGGTCGCGTCGATCTGGTCCTGTACGGCTCCGTCTCCCGCCCAACCCGTTGCCATGGGGCCTCCGGTATTCGATCCGGAGAAAAGCATACTCCGCCCCGGGTGAATTCCAGGGCAGCGCAGGGGCGGGCCAATCAGCCCGAGACGATCACGACAAACCCGCCCAGCTGGGAGGTCATCGCAACGGCCAGGTGCGAAGGCCCGGCTCCGAGGAACCCGCTGGCGGGCACGTTGAAAGCCGGTGGTTCGGGCCGATAGCTGGCGTCGTCGGGCAGCGCGTCCTTGGCAACATAGCCCATCACCACATTGACCAGTTCGCCCAGCGCGTCGAGCGCAAGGCCCTCATCACAATCATCCGGCGAGATCCCCAGGAACGAAGTCGCGATGTTCCCGGCGGTGTCCGGATCGCAGGCAATCGCGATGCGCAGTGGGCGTTCCCCGCCGATCCGGACCAGCGCATTGACCTGCCCCGGGTGGATCGCGTCGGCCACGTCCAGAGCGCTCGAAATCTGCGCGGGTGTCTTCAACAGCCTCGGGAACAGCCGTCCGCAGGTGGCCAGCGCGGCTTCCATGACGTCGCCGGCGGGGTGGCCTGCCAGCCCCAGCTCGACCGACTGCAGGGCCACCTCGCGTTCACGCTGGTGCACCCGCAGGGCCTCCGCCAGTTGCTCCGCGGCCAGTGCTCCCTGCTCCACCAGGATCTCGCCGAACAGTTTACGGCCCTGCTTCTGCTGCGCCAGGAGTGCGTCGACCTGACCGGCATCCAGCAGCCCCATCTCCAGGGCGAGGTCACCGAAGCGTTTGTCTTCACTGCGCTGTCGTTCGTTGATGCGTTGTGCCTGGGCGGGCTCCAGCATCCCCGCGGCCACCGCCAGTTCACCCAGCATCGGATTGGAGGCACGTTGCGCTTCCAGGGCATCGAGCAGTTGCTGCCGATCGATGAGGCCCTGTTCGAGCAGGAACTGGCCAAGGAATTTTGCAGCCATGGGTTCGTCTCCTGCCCGGCTCAGCCGATGACCTGGCGCAGCACGCGCACCATGGCGTCGGGATCGATGGGCTTTTGCAGGTAGGAAGCCGCCCCCAGTCGCAGGCACTCTTCGATGTCTCCCTGTGCGCCCAGCGAACTCAGGATCACCACCTTCGCCTGCGGATCGAACGACAGGATCTCCTGCAACGCCTGCTTTCCGTCCAGTTCCGGCATCACCAGGTCGAGCAGGACCACGTCCGGCTCATTGGCCTCGTAATAGTCGCGCGCCTCGCGGCCGTTGCCGGCCTCCGCGATGACCTCGAAACCGGCTTCGGCCAGCTGGCGGGCCGTCAGCATGCGCAGGGCGCGGGAATCGTCGCAGAGCAGGACGGTGTGACGGTCGGACATCGGGCGGCTCCAGTCGGAAAGGTCGCATGGGCGGACTCTCCAACGGGAACGGCCGAGGGCCGGGAATCTTTAACGGTCGCTGGCCCGTGACAGCCACCACGCCGCGACCACGAATCCGGCACCGATCGCCAGCGCCTTGCCGGGCGAACGCCGCGCGTCCTCGAGCACCCCTTCGACAGCGTTGACCCGGTCGGCGGCAATGAGCATCAGCCAGTGGCGCAGATCGTTCTCGCTGCGTTTGAACGCCTGACGCCGCATGTATCCGCTCAAACCGGAGGGCGGGACACTGGTGCCGAATACCGACGACAGCCCCGGCCGCTCGATCGAATGGAGGACTTCCACCCGCTGTGCCTGTTGGGTCGGCGGCCCGGACGGCGCGTCCTCGAGCCGCGGCGGCTTCCGCTCCATCGGCACGGCCGGACGGTCGGCCGGATCGAGGTCGGCGCCCCACCCCTGGATGTGTGCGTACTGCTCTGGAATGGCCACGTGTGCCTCCTTCTGTTCGTCGCCCCTCGCGGGCGGTCAGTGGGCGTTCGCCGCCGAAGGCGGGACGAGCACCGGCTTGATGCAGCCATCCAGCTTCGAAGAGAAGATGTGGTACGCCTCGGCCACCTCTTCGAGCGGTACCCGGTGGGTGATGATCTCCCGCGGCGATATCCGGCCGGCCTGGATGTGCTCGATCAGGCGCGGCAGGTGACGCTTCACGCTGCACTGGTTCATCCGCAGGGTCAGCCCCTTGTTGACGGCGTTGCCGATGGGCACCGCGTTGAAGGTCGGGCCGTACACACCGACGATGGACACCCGGCCACCCTTGCGGGCGCAGTTGATCGCCCAGTGCAGCGCCGTCGCCGAGCCCGCCTGCATCTTCATCTTCTTGCCGGTCACGGTCTGGGCGAAGTTGCCCGCCGCCTCGCAACCGACGGCGTCGATGCAGACATCGGCTCCCAACCAGTCGGTGATCTTCTTGATGTGCACCGCCATGTCATCGATCTCCCGGAAATCGATGACTTCGCACTGGGCGAACTTCTTCACGAACTCGAGCCTGTAGTCGACGTGGTCGACCACGATCACGCGCCCGGCACCCATGAACCAGGCGCTCTTGGCGGCGAAGATGCCGACCGGCCCGGCACCGAAGACCACCACCGTGTCGCCCTGGCGGATGTCGCCCATCTCGGCGGCCTGGTAGCCCGTCGGGTAGGCGTCCGTCAGCAACACCGCGTCCTCGATGTGCAGGTCGTCGGGGATGACGGTGGGGCCGACGTCCGCGAACGGCACCCGGACGTATTCGGCCTGCCCGCCGTTGTACCCGCCCGCCGTATGCGAGTAGCCATAGATGCCCCCCACCGCGCTGGCCTGGGAGTTCACGTTCTGGCAGTTGCTGTACAGCTCCCGCTGGCAATAGAAGCAGCTGCCGCAGAAGATGTTGAAAGGCACCAGGACCCGGTCGCCCACCTTCAGGTTGCGGACCGCCGGCCCCACCTCTTCCACCACGCCGGTGAATTCGTGGCCGAAGATCGACCCCACCCGCGTGTCCGGGACGAGCCCATGGTAGAGGTGCAGGTCCGAGCCGCAGACACATGAACGGGTGACGCGGACGATGGCGTCGCCGGGGTGCTCGATCTCGGGTTCCGGCATCTGTTCGGCCCGGACCTTGTACGGCCGGCGGTAGTTCATGGCCAACATCGCAGTTCCTCCGCTTCGGATGGGCAAACCATCCGCCATCGGTCGTGAAGGCCGCGACAGAAAACAGCAGGGTCAGTCGGATGTCTGCCGCGACTTCTTGTGCCGGTACATGGCGGCATCGGCTTTCGCCAGCAGCGCCGATACGGTGGCTTCGCCGTCGTGCACCACCCAGCCCACGCTGGCGTTGATGGGCAGTTCCAGTCCGTTGACCGGCCTTGGCTGTGCAAGCGCCGCTACCAGGCCTTCGGCGATTCGCGGCACGTCCCTGCCGCCGTCACGCAGGCCATCCAGCAGCACCACGAATTCATCGCCGCCGAGCCGCGCGATCAGATCGCTGTCGCGAAGTGCGTTGCGGAGGGTGGCAGCCGCTTCCCGGAGCACCGCATCGCCGGTGGCATGGCCGTGGGTATCGTTGATCGCCTTGAAGTCGTCCAGGTCCAGGAACAGCACGGCAAAGTCCTGGGCGCCCGCGTGCAACTGGCAAGCCTGCTCCAGCCGGGCCAGGAAATGGCTCCGGTTCGGCAGGCGGGTCAAGGCGTCGTACATCGCCGCATCCTGGTACTCGCGCGCCTGCGCCCGCGTGGACTCCAGCGCCGCCTCCAGCTGGGCCAGCAGCTTGGCGTTGTCGTCCAGCGCAATCTGCCGCCCGAGCGCGCCGCCCAGCGCGTTGCCGATGAGCGCCACGGCCTGGGCATCGATGCCGTCGAAGGCCCGCGGGACGCTGGAGCAGACTTCCAGCACCCCCAGCACGTCGTCGCCGAACCTCAGCGGCGTCGCAATCAGGGAGTGCAGTGACCGCTCCTCCCGGGTCCTGCCGTGCAAGCGGGGGTCGGCAAGCGCCACTTCGCTGTGCAGGGCCTGGTGGCTGCGCAGGCACTCCCGCGCGAGCGTCTCCCCACCATCGAACGCGGCACGGCCGACGCGCCGCATCTGGCCCCGCACCGAGGCCACCCGCAGCGCCTCGCCTTGGGCGATCAGCACGGCAGCGCCTGTTGCCCGCGTCAGTTCCATGACCGTGGCGGTGGCTTCCTCGAGGAATGAGCGCGTATCGCCGGCATGTTCAGCGATGCGGACGAGCGCGTCGACCACGCTGCGCAGGCGCAGGTACTCGCTCCTCCCGTGGGCAGCCGACGCCCACGGCACCATCCGGGGAACCGCCTGATGCCCATTGGCCAGACCCATCTACCGCCACCCACCCCTGCACGTGCAATCGCTGATGATCGACGAGCAGCGGTCAAGCGCGGGTGAGGGCTGGCACAGTAGCCATCTACGACTCCGGCGCCCGACTCCATGGCTGAACCCTTCAAGAACCTGATCAACCCCGCAGTGGTCCAGAGCTGTGGTGAGCACCTCCAGCGCGCTTGGCCGGGGTTCGATCGCCCGCGGTTCGAGCAGCAGGCCCTGCACGGGCTGGAAGACCTGGAGATGAAGGCCCGCGCCATGCAGGTGGCCGATGCGCTGGAGGCCACGCTGCCGCATGATTTCGACCATGCCGCGACGGTGGTCGAGGCAGCCTTGGCCCCGGCAGCCACGGGTGACGAACTGGGGTTCGCCATATCGCCTGCAGGCCTGGCCGGTTGGATCGGCTGGCCGCTGGGGGAATTCATTGCCCGCCGCGGGCTGGATGATCCTGGACGTGGGCTGGCGGCGCTGCACGCCCTGACCCAGCGTTTCACCGGTGAGTTCGCGATCCGCCCCTTCCTCGTGCACCACCCTGACTTCACCCTGGCCACCCTCACCGGGTGGTTGCGCGATCCCAGCCCCCACGTCAGGCGCCTGGTCAGCGAGGGCAGCCGTCCCCGTTTGCCATGGGGCCTGCAGATCAAGCAGCTGATCCGCGATCCGCGCCCGACCCTGCCCCTCCTCCGGGCATTGCAGGACGATCCCAGCGCCTACGTGCGCCGGAGCGTCGCCAACCACCTCAACGACATCGCGAAGGACCACCCTTCGATCGTCGCCGACTGGCTCGAATCGCACCTGCCGGGGGCCGATGCACAACGCCGGCAGTTGCTGCGACACGCCAGCCGCACCCTGCTCAAGCAAGGGGATCGGCGCGTGCTCTCGGCCTGGGGACTCGGCCAGCCGCTGGCGGGAAGCGCGCGGCTACGGCTTTCCGGGCCCCGCCTGAACGTGGGAGACCGCTTGGCGCTCTCGCTCACGCTGGTCTCGGAGTCCGATCGTATGCAGCCGCTGGCGGTCGACTACGTGGTACACCACGTCAAAGCCAACGGCAGCACCTCGCCCATGGTCTTCAAGGGCTGGAAGCTGGAACTGGCTCCGCGGGAGGAGAAGGTGCTGACCAAGGAGCATTCGCTGAAACCAGTGACCACGCGCACCTACCATCGGGGCCGGCACCGGATCGACATCCAGGCGAACGGGACAGTCATTGCCAGCGGCGAATTCGTCCTCGACACCTGAGGCCGGTCGCAGCGCGCTCGCCACAGCGATGCCGGGCCCGATGCAGCTAACCGCTGCAACCGCCGCAGCAGATCGAAGGGACGATGGTGATGCTGCGACGGCCCACCGGACAACCTGCGGCGCCGAGCACCCACGCCAGGTCCCGGGTACCCGTGGATGTCGATACGCGTAGCACCTGGCCCGACTGATCCAGGTCGACCACAGCGGATGGATCCTCCTCGAGGACCGCCGCCTCCAGGCGAGCCAGATCGGGTACCGGCCGGGCCATGTCGATGTGGTATTCCATGCACCTGCTCCTGCGAGGATGGATGCATTCTCGCGCCCCCGCGACTGAACCGCCCTGATTTGGGTCAAGCGTTGTGGAGGTCCCGCCCGCCCAGCAGTGACGAAAGCTCGTCCGCTTCGAGCGGGTGGTTGAAGAGGTAGCCCTGGTACTGCTTACACCCGAGCTGCTGCAGCGCCTCGTGCTGCTCGGCGGTTTCCACCCCCTCGGCCAGGGTCCTGAGTCCAAGGGAGCCCGCGAGCGCAAGGATTGTCCGCACGATCTCGATCGCCCCCCTGTCCCCGGGCAGACCCGCGACGAAACTGCGATCGATCTTGAGTTTCGTGAGCGGAAAACGCTGGAGGTAGGCGAGGCTGGAGTAGCCGGTCCCGAAGTCGTCCACCACCAGCCCGACGCCCATACGCCCGAGCTGCGCCAGTTGCTGCTCGCCCTCGGCAGTGTGTTCCATCAACAGGCTCTCGGTGATCTCCAACTCCAGCCGGTCCCCGGCCACGCCACTTGCCTTGAGCGCTGCAGCGACCTCCTCCGGCAGTCCACCGGCGCGGAACTGGTCGCGTGAGACGTTGACGCTGAGGAACAGTTCCTGATGGCCGGCCGCGTCCACGGCGGCCTTGAGTCGACAGGCTTCCTTCAATACGAACGATCCGATCTCGCAGATGAGTCCGGACTCCTCGGCCACGGGGATGAACTGCTGCGGTGGAATGACACCCAGCTCCGGGTGGGTCCATCGTGCGAGCGCCTCCATGCCGATGATCCGGGCCGCGGACCCGCAGCTGTCGTAGATGGGCTGCAGCACCACGCGCAGTTGCCCGCGTTCGACCGCGCGCCGCAGCTCATGCTGCAACCGGACCTGGTAGGCGACGTGGGTGCCCATCGCCGGTTCGTACACCACCGGACGCCGATCGGCCCGCCGCCGCGAGATGCCCAGCGCGAGGTCGGCACAGCGCAGCAACTCCTCCGCGTTGTCGGCGTGGCGCGGGAACATCGCGCCTCCGCATTGGGCGCGCAGGCTGACCTCGATCCCCTTCACCTCCAGTGGCCGGCCCATGTGTGCCTGCAACGCCTCCAGCCGTTCGGCCAACTCGGCTTCGCCCCCGCCCCAACAGCCGGCGAGCATCGCGAATTCATTTGGACCGACCAGCGCGACCTCCTGCGGCTGGACATCCCCCGCCTGCTCCAGGCGCCTGATGACCTGGCGCATCATCTCGGCGGCGTGTGTCGCACCGAACACATCGCGGAACTCGAAATAGCGGTCCATCGAAAGCCGCAACATCACCGCGCAGTCATCGGGCCGCTCGCGTAGGCGCCGGGCCGTGGTCAAAAGGAGCCCGTGCTCGTTGAGCGCGCCGGTAACCGGGTCGTGCTCGGCGAAGTAGCGGCTCTGCGCCTCCTGCCGGTGGCGCTCACCGATATCGGTGGCGATCTCGGAAATCCCGACGCAGTGCCCGTCCCGGTCGGCGATCGACGACAGCGAGAGCTGCACGTGCGCCAGCCCGCCGTTCCGGCGCATGCGGACGGTCTCCAACCGTACCAGCGGCTCGCCCGCCAGCACGCGGCCGATCATCGCCTCCGACTCGGCGATCCGGTCGGGCGGCACCAACAGCGACAGGTGCGATCCGATGGCCTCCTCGGCCGCATGCCCATACAACTCGTCCGCACCCCGGTTCCAGCTCAGGATGTGCCCCGCAGGATCCAGGGAAATGATGGCGTCACCGGAAGACCGGACGATGCTGGCCAGGCGCTCCGCGATGCGGTGCTCACCCTCGCGATCGGTGATGTCGATCGCGATGCCACCCACGAGGCGCACCTCCCCCCGGGGCCCCAGCGGGAACTTGAACGTCTCGAACAGGCCCATCGAGCCATTGCTCCTGACGCTGGGTTCGAGCACCCGCTCCGGCTGTCCCGAGTCGGCCACGCGGATGTTGTTCTGCAGGTAGAGGTCGGCCTGCTCCTTCGGATACAACTCCCACAGTGTCGCAGGAAGCGGGCGGCTGCCCATGCTCTCCAGCAGTTCGACGTAGGCGGCGTTGGCCGCCAGCGTGTTTCCCCGATCGTCGGCGATCCACGCCAGCCCGGGGCAGTTTTCCAGGAATGCGTGCAGCATCCCTTCCCGCTGCCGCAGCTCGATTTCAGCGGTCTTCCGGGCGGTGATGTTCTCCGCGGAGATGGTCACGCCATCACTCAGGGGCACGATCTGGTGGCGGAGCCAGCGCATGCTGGCCGGGTACTCCGGCACCTCGTACTCCTCGATCCTGGGCTGTTGGTCATCCATCACCTCCCGACACAGCGCGACCAGCTTTTCGATCCGGCTGCCGGGCACGGATTCACGAACGCTCCGCCCCACCAGTGCGCGCGGATCGCAGCGCATCAGCACGCCACCCATCGGGTTGCAGTATTCGCAGGTGAAGTCGACGATCCGGCCCTCTTCGTCGCGCCTCGGGGACAACATGTAGAGCGCACTGAGCGCACCCGACGCTCCACGTTCGAACCACTCCGCCAGTCGCCCCCGCTCGGCACTGAGCCGATGCTCGAGAGTCAGGTCGGCCTGCAAGCAAACGAATGCGTCGATCGCGCCTCCCTCCCCGGCTATCGCGTGGATCCGCGACCGACTCCAGTACGTGCGCCCGTCGCGCGCATACTGGAGCAGCGTTGCCCTTACTGCGCGGCCCTTGGCGAGGGTGTCGCGCACGCGCTGGAGCTCGAGCCTGTCGGTTTCCGGCCCATGGAGGATGCTTGAGGAGCGGCCCAGGACATCTGCACGGTGCCAGCCGGTCGTGCATTCGAAGGCACTGTTGACGTAGAGAATGCGGGGCCCGTCGAGCAGGTCCGCATCAGTGACCATCACGGCCTCCTCGACATGCTCGAGGCCAGCCAGTATCCACCCAGCTTCTTTCATCAGCACCCCTGTCCCTGACATTGCACGCCCCGCCGCTTCCCGTCCCTGGTAGGCAGTGACCGCGCCTTCCGGCGCGGACCGCGTGACGGATCCACCCTATGGCGCGCGCGCGGGAGGTTCCGTGAAACCGGTCAAGGTGCGGACTGCTGATACCCTCGAGGACGGCTTTTCCAGCGCGAGGAGATCCACCCCGGCCACCCTCAGTGCACGCCCGCCGCAGAGGTCATCGAAGCCCGGCATTGATCGAACCGCACGGCTTCACCGGACCCGAACCGACGACGCCCGATGATCGCTATCCACCCAAAGCACCGGAGCCGACATGCAGCAGAACATCGAAGCGGGATTCATGGTCTTCGTTGCCGATGGAGAGATGGGCGTCGCGGCCGTCCGCGAGGTCCGCGAGCAGGAGATGGTGGTCAACGTCCAGAATGCGGGTGACTTCGTGGTGCCGCTCACTGCCGTCACGGACGTCCACTCAAAGAAGGTCATCCTGGATCTCGATCGCCTGGACCGCCGGCTGTGCGAGGCGCTCGGCCACGTCCACGACAACGAGGACCCCGACTACGCGGCCCTTGATCCGGATGCCGGCACCCCTGCCGGGAAATCGGACTGACTTCGCCACGGCCTCGCCGCTCCTTCCGGTGCAGGTGTCGGCGCCATAAAACGGAACAAAAAAAAGACGCCGGTCGGACCGGCGTCTTTTCATACTCACGATGTGATATCGCGATCAGTGGCGGGTCGACTCCATCGCCCACTTCCGGTCACGCATGGTGTCGTGCTGCTGCTTCACCGTCGGCAGGTAGGACTGCACGGCCTGCTTGACGGTGGCCGGGGCGTCGTCATCCTCCAACACGTCCTTGAACGCGTGGAGCATCCGGTCCTCGGACTCCTCCAGCTGGGCCACGTAACCGTAGTCGTCGCTGCCCATCTTTCCGCGCACGTCGCCGTACATGCGATGCAGCGTGCCGCGGAAGGTACCGTCAGTATCCGGCTTCGCCCCCTCCAGCTTCACCTCGCTGGAGAGTGCGCCGACCAGCGAGTTCTTCGACTGCGCCATGTCGGCAAACAGCGACTGCAGCTGCGGGTTCTTCGCCTTGGTGGAGGCATCCTCGTAGAACTCGGCGCTGTCGCGCGTCACGGCCAGCAGCTCGTTGAGGGTCTCGATCTTCTGTTCTCGGATGTCGTTGTTCATGCAATTCTCCTTGCGCTTGATCCGGGCGCGCCATTCACTCCGTCGGAGGCGCGCAGTCCGGGTTCGTGGTCCCAACGGAACGCCCGTAGTTTCTCAGGGCGCCCGTAAAAACCGCGTGCAAGTGATTGATTTTACTTAACCTGAGGTGAGTGAAGCACGGCGAAGCCCGCAGCAGCAAGCGCTCCCGGGCAACCGGCGAGTGTGCTCAGCCAGCCTCCTGGGCGTCCACTTCACGCCGCAGGCGCCTCCAGATGCCATCCACCGCCGTGCCACCCCTGCCTTCGATCAGGTGCAGCGCCTGGAGGGCATCATGTTCCGCCGCCGCGTCGCGGGCGCACAGCATCGCCAGGGTCGCCGCGCTGCGTCCGAAGCAAAGCGACCTCGCCAGTGCCCCCTGCTTCGGTGCGGCGGCACCCTGCTCCGCCAGCGCCTGTGCGATCGCGTCCGACAGCTCCCACTTCGCGGCAATGCGACGCGCCACCGCATCCGTCCATCGGTCCAGCAGGGCGACGGCAACCCCCACCTGCGGCGCGACGCCGGGCCGCTTGGCGTACTGGTCCCGCACCACCTGGACCACGATGATCGCCGCCAAGCCCTGCAGGAGCCCGCCCAGTTGCGCGGCAAAGGCGTCGCCATGCTCCACGAGTTTGGCGTGGTCGGCCGCGGCCACCGCGGACATCAGCGCGTGCTCCCACATCGTGCCGGGAAAGCCGGCGAACGCCCCACTGCCGGACCCCATCACCGGCTGAACCAGCGCCGCGGAGATGATCTGCCGCAGCCCGTCGGTACCCACCATCGCCACGGCCCGGTCGATGCTGTCCACGGGCTTGGACTGCACCCGGTACAGCGGACTACCGGCGATCCGCAGCAGGTTCGCTGCCAGCGCCGGATCCTGCCCGATGATCGCCGCGATGGCCTGTGCGGACGCGGCCGGATCATTGATGGTCCGCATCAGTTGCGGCAGCAGCAGCGGCCGGCGAGGCGTGTACCTGCGCTGGGTGTCGATACGGGACAACAGGTCCGCCGCCGCTGCAGCCACCTCGGCGTGCGCGGAACCTGGCGCTGCCGGGGGGCGCGCAAGCATCGGCTGCTCGAATGCCAGCGCATACAGCCGATGCGGCAGGGCGTCCGGCAACAGATCCGTCGAAACGGGCATCGCCCCTGCCGACGCGTACCCCACTTGAGCCACGGCATCGACGGTGCCGCTCGCATCCCCGCGGGATGCCGCATTGGTTCCGGATACCCGGCCCGGCGAACGCCCGCGGCGCCGGAACAGCCACGCCGCGCAACCGGCAGCCACCAGCACCAGGGTGCCGAGCACAAGAGATGATGTCGCCATTGCCTTCCCCCAGAACAAAGCGGCCCGCGGATCCGGGATTCCGGCCACGCCCCATGGCTCGCCCGCCGATATTACCCGCACGCACCTCTCACACGCCTCTAAGGGGGCTTCGGTTAGTAAATGGGGCGCTGCCTTTGGCATGCCATTCCCCCCCACACCAGGAGAAACAACGATGACCAGCCCGAAGGAACTGGAAGCCAAGCTCTGGGATGCGCTCGAAGACGACCGCACCGTCATGCTCGGCCTCGAAGGCAATGACGGCGGCCACATCCACCCGATGACGGCCATGTCGGAGAACCACCACGCGCCGATCTGGTTCTTCACCTCCAGCGATACCGAGCTGGCCCGGCAGCTGGCAAGCCCCCGCAAAGGCTTCGCCACCTTCGCCTCCAAGGACCACGAACTGTTCGCCACCATGCACGGGACCCTGCAGGTCGACACCGACCGCGCGGTGGTGGACCGCTTGTGGAACCGCTTCACCGCCGCCTGGTTCGAAGGTGGCAAGGACGACCCCAAGCTGAGGCTGTTGCGCTTCGACGCCACCGAAGCCGAGGTCTGGCTCAACGAGCACAGCCTGCTGGCGGGCGTGAAGATGCTGCTGGGCGTCGACCCGAAGAAGGACTACCAGGACAAGGTCGGGGAGGTCGACCTGCGCTGACCATGGATCGCACATCCCGGCGTCCGCCGGCGCCGGGATGTGTCACCGCGGTAGGCCCGCGCCCTCACCGGCTGTCAGAGGCGCTCGTCAGCCGCCGGCCGGGCAACGGACCCGGGTGAAGGCGTCCCCTTCCGGCCCCTCGATGGTCAGCTGCCCGTCGCCCGACAACGTCAGCGTGCGCTCTTCGGTCCACTCTTGGCCTTCGCCGCTGTAACGCGCGGTGACCACCAGCGTGTCGTCGTCCAGCAGCTCCACGTACTGCGGGATCGCGATGCTCTCGTGGAAGCGCAGCTCACGTTCGGTGATCTCCAGTCCACCGACGCTCTGGCGGTCGCAGTTGGCATCTTCGGGCGCCCAGTAGCCGGTGAAACGTGCGGGGATCGATTCGGCAACTGCATCCTCACCCGGTGGGCGCGGGGGCGGCATCGATGCCGGGCGCGCGCAGCCCCGGATCGGCTCGCCGCCATCGATGGACAAAGTCCCCGTCATCGGGAAGTCCGCGCCGGACATGTCGTCCTGGCAGGCAGCGTCCGTGATGCGCAACTCGACCTTGCCCGCTGCGTCGCCGGCACGGATCACCCGTGACTGCGGGTCGGTTGAAGTGTCGATGTCCGAGGCGTGGATCGGCATGCGCCGTCCTTCTACGCCAGCCCCCTCCAGCACGACCACGCCGTCTTCGGCGCGTGCCTGCCAGAAGGGTTCGTTGGTGGAGACGATCAGGTCTGTCGGGACCTGCCCCTGGATGTCGCCGGGGCTACGGGCACCAGGCACCGCCTGCTGCGGAGCACGCGCGCCGACGGGGTCCGCCGACGGGGAAGGTGTCTCCTGCCCGCCGCAGCCGCCCAGCACCCCGGCAGCGAGCAGCACGGTCGATGCCCTTACGAGCTCCCTGCGCAGCGTCATCACTTGTTCTCCCTTGCCGCCCGTTCGACGCGGAAGTCGATGGGCTTGTATCGGAAATTGTTCGACTGCCCCGCCGAACACGCCGTCATCGCCGCGACCATTGGCATCAACGCACGCAGGCGCACGTGGTCGCCCGCCTTGCTCAGCGGCGGCTCCACGGTGATGCGGCCAGTCCCGGCATTCACGGCCACATGCATGAACACGTTGAAGGCGATCGGCACCTGGTCCACTCCGATGCCGTACGGCGCCAGCGCCGATGCCAGGTTGCCCTCGCAGCCCGGGCGGCCTTCCGTCTCGCCGTAGATGATCGAGAACGTGTCCTTCGAACAGGGCGTGAGGGTGAAGTCATGGCGGCCACACGTATCTTCGATGATCTCGAACATGGGTCGGCTGCGGTTCGAGTACAGCAGATCGCCGGTGGTGAGCCAGAGCCTGGAGGCATAGTCGATGGAGCGGCCGGAGGAGAGGTACTCCCGCATGTCGTCGCGCGCGAAGGCCACCAGGTCGCTGACCTGCTGTCCTTCCGGGTCGATGATGACCAGCTCGTCGCCGGCCTCCAGTTCAACCGACCGTGCCGAACATGGATCGATGCGGGTCGCCTCGGTGTCTCTCGTAGTCATCCGGGTCACTTCTTCCTCGTCGGTTGCATGGCGTGGAAGGGGCAGCGCCAGTCCTTCTCCACGGCCCGGCCACTGTATTGGCGCGTCTCTGGCGCGGTGCCGAAATCGGCGAGATTGGGGTTGATCGAGCCCTGCAATTCGGTGTCTCGCTGGCGTATGGCCTTCTGCATCCGCGGATAGCGGCCGTCCGCTCGGAGCCGGTCGAACTGGCTGTGCGAATTGAACACCATCGCAGGGTTCGGCAGCCGCCGCGCGATGCGCGAGGCGCCGGAGTGCAGTCCGATCACGAAGAACGGATGCCCGGCCAGGCTCAGGCTGAAATCGGGAGCGTCCGGGTCACGGCCGACGTCCGGCGACCAGCCCTGGCCTCGCCGCACGTCCAGCGCATGCAAGCGCTGCAGTTGCGACCAGAGAAGGGCTTCGAAACGCTGCTCGTCAGTGTCGTCAGGGCCGTCGAATACCGCGGCCAGCGAATGCAGAGTCAGGTCTTCCCCATCCAACTGGTCCAGCTCTGCCGCGAAGCCCTCCAGGGCATCCAGCAGCAAGGCATCGTTGGCGCGATCGCCGAGACGGCCGAGCGTCACGCAGCGCAGTCCGCCCTGGGACAGCGCGGCCTTGGCGCCCACACACGGAAACTCGGCGGCCTTGATGTGCTCTGCGAGCGAGTCGGGCAGCGCCTCGTTGTTGGCGCCCGGCGCGGTGGCCGAAGCAGCAGGATCAAGCGTGACGGGACAAGCGGAGGTCGTACGGGACATGCGCTACTGCCATTGGGGTCAATCGACCCGGAGCCCGCACGATAGGCGGCGGCCCGTCGTGCCGGCGTCGAGATGGCCGGCTGAAGCTGAACGCCGCGAGGGCCCATCTCAGGATAGAGGCGGTGGCAGGCATCCTTCCCTACTCTTGCTTCAGCAGCCTCGTTACCTCCTCGTAACCGGCATCAACCAACCTGTGTCTATCGTTATGAAAGAGCGTGCCTCGGTGTATGAGGTAGTACCCACGGTTCAGACTGGAATACCCCTCCAGGGGAACTCCCCGTCTGGCTGCCACCTGCCCCAGATACGGCGCGCGCGTGAAGGTGGTCAGGAACATCTCACCGCGGTAACTCGCCAGCGAATCGCGCTTCAGACATCCCTCTCGCGCGGCGCAGAATTCTCCGCTCGTTGAGAACGGAGCGCTGAAACGTGTCTTCAGCTGTGCCCCCACAACGCATGCCCCGGCGTGGCACCGCGCAATCCTCCACACCATGGTCCCGTCCATCGTGTCTGCATACTTCTCGTAGCGAACGTCTTCCAGCCTTGCGGTGGCAACAATGTCAGCAGACCGCGCGCTGGCAACCACTTCCTCCGCGGAGATGCTGCCATCGAAAGATTGGGACGGGCGCGTGGACTGGCTGCAGGCCGCGCTTCCCAGCAGTGCGAGCACAAGAAGCGCCTGGCTCCAGCTGCGGCAAGCAGATACGCACCCACGCCGCCCCCACTGCCTTCCTCCTGTGCGGCTCATCCCGTCAGACCTGCAGTGATTCCGGCCACACAAGGTAGCTTCTGTACCGGTTCTTCCGGGATTCTCCACCGGCAGCCATGCCTGCGTCGGTGAGGGAGTGCTCCCCGTCCTTCAGCTCCAGGTACCCCTTGTCGACCAGCCGGTCGAGTAGCTCGTCGGTCTTCATGCCCAGCACGCGCGCGAGCTTGGAGGATGACAGCTTGCCTGCATCGGCTGCATCGTCCTGTCCGGCGTCCTGCTCCGCCGCGTCCGTCGGTTCTTCGGAGGCCGCGACCCGTTCCAGCGAGATGCGAACTTCGTCGCTGATCCGGATGATCCGCTGCGCTTCCTCGTACGCGTCCCGGTACAGCTCCGCGTCTTCAGAGCGGCGGATGAGGATGCCCATCTCGTTGTTATTGACCTGGCTGAACTCGTAGAGGTTGAGGCTGGTGACGATGCACAGCTCCTCGTTGAGGTAGCACTTGGCGTGCAGGTTCTTGCAGAAGCTGGTGCGGATGTAGGTCTGCTCCCGCAGCCAGCTGATCTCCGCGGGCTGCAGCTCGCTTTTGCCATAGACCATCCGGACGTCGATCTTCAGGCGGTTCTTGTCGGCGAGCAGCTCCTTCACCCGGTCGTTGAGCTTCAAGTAGGGGCTGATGAGGATCAGGCGATCCCTGGCGTCCTTGATGAGCTCTTCAAGGAAATAGTTGGTTGCGCTGGTATTGAGGAACTTGGCCACTTGAGTGGTCTCCAAACATCGTTACGTCAGGTCTTCCGGATAGATACTTCAATCAAGATCGGCACAATAGCTGGACAGCGTTGCAGGCTTCTGTGCGCCATCAACCGTTTCCACCGCCAGCCATCCCATGACGTTGGGAGGGACACGATCGCCGCGCTGATTGCTCTCGTAGCGGCCGGTGACCTCGACCCACTGCCCCGCCATCGTGGCCAGTTCCGCGGTGACGGCAGGGTCGCCCTCGATCCATGCGGCGGCGGCAGGCCAGCCTTCGCATTCGGAGATCACCGGCCGACCATCAACCAGCCGCACGAACCCGATGGTCTGGACGTTACGCGGGGCGTAATCGCCCATTTGAACTACCCCGCTGATCTCGTATCGGCATATCCCGTCTGCCGCTCCGGCCCAAGGGAAACAGGCCCTCTCGTAGGGAGATTTCCCATTGGGATAACGGGGATCGTCCTTACCGACATACGGCGTCAGAAGCGCATGACGCCCGATGCGCTCCGCTGACAGTGTTCCACCGGCCCCCTGCACCGCAGGCGCCCGAACATCGCCGGAGGTGTAACGGCCAGTGATCTGGACTCGATAGTCCACAAAGTCGTCCACGTCCATGCCCGGCCATTGCGCCAGTGCCGGCGCCGGATCGAGCACGACAAATGGCGCTTCGGGCTGGTCACCGGCCATCACCAGCAGAAGGCCATCGCGCCGCACCAGCAGTCCGCCAGTAACCTGCACGATGCGCTCGTCGTGGCCGCTCACGCGCGGAAGATCCGCAATGCCAACGCGGCAGGGGTCGATTCTCCTACGGTCCTCCTCGGCGCACGGCAAAGGGTCGGTCGGACTCGTGGCGGCTGATCCGGGGGTGACGGGTGAGTTCTTTACGCAACCCGCGCACACCATCAATGCGATGAATGCCAAGCGCCTCAATGCCGTGTCTCCGCTGCTCCGAGTTCAACGGCCGAGCCGGAACCCAGGGAGCTCGCACCCGCCGCGGCATGCTGAAGTTCGAGGTATCGGCGCCAGTTCCACTCGAGCAGCGAACCCCGCTCGGCGATGTACGCGTTGAGTCCGCGTTCGTAGGCGCTGTCAAAATCGCCGACGCCGATGTCCCACCCCGAGGCAGGGCGCGGCTGCCCCTCTCCAATCGGGCCACCGGGCTCCACGTAGGAATATGCCCGGTTGCGCCCCACCCCGCCCCCAGGCTGCGGATGGGTGTGGACGTAGGCGCTATGCACACCGCCCGCGACCTTGTGTCCCTTCTCCGGCAGGCCATCACACGAGCTGTAGGACCCGGTGCTGAATGCCGTACCAAGTAAGTAGTGATCACCGACCCGGCTGATGTTTGAACCTACCTCGACTTCGAACTCGGCCGAATTGGCAATCGGTTCGACGATGGCAGCCCATGCCTGCGCCGCCTCCAACTCTGTTCCGTAGGGACGAAAGGCACCTGCACGAAGCAGCGCCTCGTCCGACACCTGTACCACTTCACGCGCCTTTTCGGGATCCGGCGGGCGGCGGTACGGATCATCGGAATGGACATGGGTGATACCCGCGTCGCTTACATTGTCGGCGCGACTCTCGGCAACGCTGCCGGCACCATTCCACGCCATCGGGGTGGTGGCTGTGGCGGCGGCAGCCGGCGCGCCTGAGCCGGCACCCGCCTGCAACGCCACGCGCACCTGCTGCACGGCCAGCACCGCGCACCCACACGCCAACCTGCTCCCATGCAGGGCCACCGGGTGGCCGTCGATGATCGTGGTCGGATCGCCGTCCACGATCGGGAAGGTGCCCTGGTGCTTCGGACAGGTCGCTTTGTCGGTCACCCGCGCCACCGGTTTACCGTCAACGTCTGTAAACGCGCTGCCAGTGACGACCTTTCCGCCACTCGACGTACTGTCTCCCAATACCGCCCACATCCTTGTCATGCCAGTTCTCCTTGTGATGTTTCATCCCTTGCTTCAACAGCCGCGCTACATCCCCGTAACCGGCATTTTCATCCTCGTGGACTCATTGACTGCCTCGCCCGCCGACCGGGTCATCGGGGCAGCCAGCCCGAGGCATAGGGCGGGCCGCAACGCGCTGCTGTTTCCGGATAAGTGCGCTCAGCCCAATCCTTGGGCATTTCTCCGCCGCCAAAAACCATCTGTTGTCCAAAGTGGTAGGCCGTGCCGGTCGCGGTGTTGCGCAGGAAATAGCCAGTGGCGTCTCGTCCAAGTTCAGTGCCTCGATGCCACAGTACGGTCCGGGTCGCGCCTTCACTGCTGGTGATTCTGACGCAGCCTTGTTCCACGACGGGAACCCCGCCCAACGCCGCCGTCAGGAAGACCTCGTCTTGCTCCTCGGGCACCTGATCCAGCAGCGGCAGGAAGGGCTCGCCGGACCCACCCCGTGTCGTACAGCCGGCAACGACAAAGAGGATGAAAACCAGACTCCCGACAAGCTTCATCTACACCCGCTCCACCTGTTGCCGATCGGAAGTACGAAATACCACATCAAGCCGATCCGATCTTCCCGTCCTGCTCCTGTGCCCTGCCCAACGCAACGAGCATTTCCACCAGCTTGGGCAACCGCTTCTTCCATGGGCCGCGGGCGGTAAACCGAGCGCCAATCTCGTCAATGGACAGGGGAACAGGGCTGGCGGCGAGGAGGTCGGCGACGGCGCGGACCTGGTCAACAGTGTCCTTCGGCCAGGGTTGCGGTTTGGTATTGGGCGGCAGCGGTGCGGGGGTGGCGTCGCGGTTGGGTTGGTCGTCACCGGCGGTGTCGGTGGCGAGGCGGGTCTGTTCGGGCGCGCCGTCACCGGCGGCGTCGGGGTTCTGGAACTCGGGGCGCAGCCAGCGGATTTCGCCGCGGGCTTCTTCGGCGGCGCGCTCGGCGTTGAGGGCGACGAGGCGTTCGAGGATGGCTTCGTCGAAGGCACGCCTGGCGTCGTCGCGGCTCTGGCCTTCGGGTGGTGCGTCGTTGCCGTGGGCGATGCGCAGCAGGGGCAGCAGGTCGCCCCAGCCGTAGGCGTGGAGGACGGCTTCGTCGAGCTCGTCGTGTAGTTGGCGCAGGACGGAGACGAGGCCCTGTTCGTGGACGGTGCGCTCCTTGGCTGTGAGAGGTTCGCCGCTGCGCAGCTTCTCCAGCACGTTGTACATGCCGGTCAGGGTCAGGCAGGGGTGGGCGGCCTGCTGGCGCTTGCGGTGGGCGTCGAGTTGTTCGGCGAAGTTGCGGATACGGTCGGAGGGGTATTCGCCATAGGTCTCGGTGGTGCCTGTGTTGCCGTCGGTGTCGACAAGCGCGGCGCCGATGGGGCCGCCGAATTTGTCGGCGGCATGAATACTGGGGAAGGGGAAGGTCTCGAAACAGCGAGACTTGTTGTAGCGGGGATCATTGCCAACACCCAAACGACCGCCCGTCGCCAAGGCCCAAGTCACATGGACGATGCTGCCTAGCACGCCCAGTGCGATCGCGTCATCCATCGCGACAACGATCAGCATGTTGTCCGGCGCGATACTTTTGTCGAGGAACAGAAACGTCCGGTGCTTGGACGTCTCCACGGTCGCGATATAACGCTCGAGTCCACCAAGGCTCTTGCGAAGCTCTTGCCGCGGTTTTCCATGCAGCCACCAGTAACGGGCATAGCCCGCTCCGTCCTTGGTATGTCTCTTTGCATCCCGATCCGGCTTAACCCGCTCAAGCACGTGTTGATAGACCGCAGGGAACCGCTCGCGGACTTCCTGCGCATTCAGCCCGAACAGATCAATGACGTACACACCCCGCAGCGCTGCCGTCAGGTCGCGGCCGTTCCGATACGGCCGGGATGTGGCGTTCCAGATCAGCCACGGAACCGAGCCCCAAAGCGCGCGCCTGCTCGGCGGTAACGATGAAACCCGCACCGTGCAGCTTCAGCCCCGGCGAGCTAATGCCCGACATGGCACGTAGCGGAACCGCCGATGCCACCGCCGCCCCAACCCGCAGGTCCTGATGGATGATGCCCTTACGCTCGGTCAGCGTGACCGCGACTTCCCCGTTTTCGGCGTCTGTTTCATTCGACGCGACAAGCAGACGGCCAGTTCCCGCATCTCCAGTGCCCACAGTCATCGCAATCCGCACCGCAGCGCCATCGGCCGTATCCACCCACGGGTAATCCGGGATCGCGAATACCACCAACAGCGGTTGCTTGGCGTTCGACAGGTGCGCTTCCAGCACCCGGCGGTTGAACGTCTGTTTGATGGAGTTGGTGGTGATAAAGCCAAAGCGCTCTACCGCACCACGGCGGGTGAGCTGTGCAGCGTGATGCCACCAATACATGACGAAATCTGCCGATTCGGGCATCTCCGGCCACGTACCTCGCAACGCTTCCACGTAGCCGCCGCCGAGCGCAGAACGCATCGCGCTGGCCCCAATAAACGGCGGGTTCCCCACAATGAAATCCGCCTCCGGCCACGTGGCCTTGCGCGGATTGACGTACCGCTCCACCGGCCTCCGGGCGTGCTCGTCAGGCACCTTCTCCCCAGTCACCGGCGACACCTTCATCGTCTCGCCGTCCCAACGGGTCACCGGCCTGCCCTGCTCGTCTGTTACGAAATCGACGCTGTCGGACGCCAGCACGGCGTCGCGGTTTTCGATGTTGCGGAAGTCGCGGATCACCGGCTGCGGCGGGTGTACGTCGCCGCGGGTGCGGAAGTGCCATTGCAGGTAGCCGATCCACAGCACCACTTCGGCGATGGCGGCGGCGCGGGGGTTGAGCTCGATGCCCAGCAGGTTGTGCGGGTCGACGGTCTCGCCGGCGGTGGCGTCGGCGCGCTCGCCACCCAAGGCGAGGTCGGCCTGCTGGTAGCCGAGTTCGTCCAGGGCGTTGAGCACTTCGCCTTCCAGCCGCTTGAGGTGCTCCAGCGTCACGTACAGGAAGTTGCCGGAGCCGCACGCCGGGTCGAGCACGCGGACGGTGCACAGGCGGTGGAGGAAGCGGCGCAGCTCCTTGATGGCGGCGTCCGCCTTGCCTTCGGCGGCCAGGGTGCCGGCGGCGGCCTGGGCCTCGCTCCACTCCTTGCGCAGGGGCTCGATCACCGTCGGCAGGACGAGGCGCTCGACGTAGGCGCGCGGGGTGTAGTGGGCGCCGAGCTTGTGGCGGTCGGATGGGCTGAGGGCGCGTTCGAGCAGGGTGCCGAAGATGGCGGGCTCCACATGCTTCCAGTCGGCGCGGGCGGCCTCCGCCAGCAGGGTCAGCTGGGCCTTGTCGAGCGGCAGGGTGTCGGGCTGCTTGAACAGCTTGCCGTTGAAGCGCAGCACGCTGCCGGCCAGCACCGCGGAGAAGCCGCCCACGTCCATGTCCCGCCACAGCTGGCCGAGCATGCGCATGGCGACGTCGGGGTCTTCGGCGTGGCGGTCCAGCAGGTCGCGGAAGCTGTGCGCAGGCAGCAGCTTCACGTCTTCGGCAAACATGGTGAACAGGCAGCGCATCAGGAACTGGGCGACCAGCTCCGGCGGGTGGCTGGCCTGCTCAAGGCTGCGCGCTAGTTTTGCGAGGCGGTCGGCGATCTCGCGGGTGACGCGGGCGGATTCGCGGCTCGGGTCGAGGCTGACGGTCCAGATGAGGCGCAGGCGCTCGCGAATCTCCGGCCTGCGCAGGTCGACCAGCGCGATGCGGTGGCTGCGCGGGTCCGGGAACGGCGTGTAGGTGGCGCCGGAGCGGCTGAACTCGGAGTACAGCTCGATGCGGTGGCCGACATCGACCACCACCACAAACGGCGGCCGGCCCTCGGCGGCGTTCAGCGCACGGGCGTAGTTCTCGGCCTGGCTGCGGGCGCGCAGCAGGGCATCGTCGAAGCCCTTGGTGTGAGCGGCCTGCTTGAGCTTCTTGGATTCGAGGACGAAAGCGCCGCGGCGGTACAGGTCGATGCGCCCGGCGCTGCTGCTGCCGTCGCCGTGGGCAAAGGTGATCGGCCGTTCGAACATGTAGTCCTGATCGGCCGTGGGATGCGGCGTCTCGGCGCCCAGCAGGTGGCAGAGGTCGATCAGGAAGGATTGGGAGGTGGAGAGCTCCGACGCTTTGACGCCTCGCCACTTTTCGATGAAGGCATCGGCAGCGGCGTTGGCCTCGGCTGTGTCGCCCGGGCTGCCCTGATTCGTCGTTCGGGCACCTTCTCCCCCAGACGGAAGAAGGGACTTGGTGTCTGCGTCGGCCACGTTTGAGCCCCCTGCCCTGCTGCGCGTGATGCAGGCTGCAGGATACGTCAGCCGGTCGCCGGTTTGAGGAAGAACACTGGCGCAGCCGTCCGATACGGGGCGTTGACGGGAGGCCGTGATCTACTGCCCGAATGAAGGTCTTCATGAAAATCAGCATCGCCGCTCTGCTGGTCCTCGCAGCGCTCCATCCCTTTCATGCGACTGCCTGCTCCTGCGCGCCCCCTGGTAGTCCGGCGGAAGAGGCTGCGCGGGCATCGGATGTGTTCATGGGCGAAGTCATCCGCGTCGAGGATTCGCAGCCGCCCAATACGTGGTGGAACCGGCTTCTGTGGCGTTTGGGGGTCGGGCCTGACCCCACGACCATGAGCAGTGCCCGTCCCATTGATTACACGTTCCGTGTTCTGGAGCCCTTCACGGGTGCACACGCGGACACCGTGGTTGTCGTTTCCGCAGCCGACGGGGCATCGTGCGGCTATCGTTTCAAAAGGGGCCAGCAGTACGTGGTGTATGCGACCGAGCACCAAGGGGAACTGCATGCCGGGCGGTGCAGCCTGACTGGCCCTGCCAGCGATCCAAGGTCCGGGTTGGCATGGCTCCGTACGCACCGGGCAGAACACTCCCCGCCCGCGACGGATTGACCAGCCACGACGGTATCCGCGGCGTGCGTGCTTACTTGGGCGGCGTCTGGATTGGATACGGGAGATAACCAATCCAGTACGGCGGGCCGCAGCGGGCCGCAATCTCGGGGTACTGCTGCGCCACGTTGGCCGCAGGCACTTCGCCACCGCCGCCGCGCAACTGCTCCCCGAACGCGTAGGCTTTCCCGGAAAGCGTGTTCCTGAGGAAGAACTTCCCTTCCCGTTCTTCCAGCCCGGTTTCCGGATGCCAGAGGACGGTACGCAGTCCACCAGTCGAATCCCGGACCTTCACGCACCCGTCGTGCACCACGGGGCGACCGATAAGCAGGGCTGCAAACCTCGCGTCATCCGCTCCCGGCGGCAGCGGCGGCAGCTTGGGCAGCAACACGTCCGCCTCACCCGGGGTCGGTTGCGTGCATGCGGCAATGGGGGCGAGCGTTGCAACAACCAGGGCGAGAACGAGTCGTGCATTTCGCATCAGACAACCTCTTTGGCATCGATGACACGCAGGCTCCATCCCCGGAGTGCGTACTGCAATCTGCAGGCTATGCGAGAAGGAGCTTCGGACCAACAGCGCCGATCCGCGACTCCGCTAGACTTCACAGGTCGAAGGACAAGGAGAAAACATGACAAGGATGTGGGTTGTACTCGGAGACGCCACCTCGAGCGGCGGCCGGGTGGTCAGCGGATCACCCTTTACGGACATTGACGGCCAGCCGGCCGCGCTCGTGGATGCCGGTGGCGGTGCGGGTACTGGTGCCGGTTCACCAGCAGGCGGCGCCGAAGCCCGCGCGTGCGGCGAGTGATTCTGGTGCCTGTGACCATTGAGTCCAGAGCGCACGGCGGATGGCGCATGGCCTCGCTGACCTTGGGCGCGATGTCGGCTCTCGTTCCCGCCGCGTTCTTCACCTATGTGCGCGCCGAATTCCTGCATCCGGATCCGTCCCGGGACGCCGAGTTCTGCGGGATGCCGTTGCTCGGCGCGATAATTCTCTGCTTCGCTGTGTGCTTCGCGTTGTCACTGCTCGCAGGGATCACAGGGGCTTTGAGCTACTTGCAGCTGACGGCACCGCGCCCGCTACCGCGACGACTGGAATTGATCGCCGTCGGATCACCCGCCATGGCGGTGTTCGTCATTGCATTGGCCGTCGCGGTCCTCGAATAGGTCACGGCAACGCCTTGGCGATGAGCCCGCTTCGGCGGGCTGTTGTATGTGGCCGAAGCCGGCTGCATCGCCGTGCCCAGTGCCTTTGGAAGACGTGATGCGGTTGTAGGAGCGGCTTCAGCCGCGACCGTGGGATGTCGCGGAAGGATGGTTTCGGGTCGCGGCTGAAGCCGCTCCTACAAGGGATCACTGAGAAGAAAAACCCCCGGGGAGCCGGGGGTTTTGGCGGAGCGTAGAGCGGGTTACCAGATGCGGACGCGGTCTTCCGGGGCGATCCACAGCTTGTCGTCTTCGGTCACGTCGAAGGCGTCGTACCAGGCGTCGATGTTGCGCAGCGGTGCGAAGGCGCGGATGTGTCCCGGCGAGTGGGTGCCGTTCACCAGTTGCTGGCGCAGTGCATCGTCGCGCCACAGGGTGCGCCAGACCTGCGCCCAGCCCATGAACAGGCGCTGCTCGCCGGTGAAGCCGTCGATTACCGGTGCCGGCTTGCCATCCAGCGAGCGGCGGTAGGCCTCCAGCGCGATGGTCAGGCCGCCGAGATCGCCGATGTTCTCGCCCATCGCGACGGCGCCGTTGATGTGCATGTCCGGCAGCTGCGGGAACTCATAGCTCTCGTACTGCGCACCGAGCTTTGCAGCTTCAGCCTCGAACTGCTCCGCGTCCTCTGCGGTCCACCAGTCACGCAGCAGGCCGGTGCCGTCGGACTTGCGGCCCTGGTCGTCGAAGCCGTGGATGATCTCGTGGCCGATCACGCCGCCGATAGCGCCATAGTTCACCGCCGGGTCGGCATCGGGATCGAAGAACGGCGGCTGCAGGATCGCGGCCGGGAACACGATCTCGTTCTTGACCGAGGAGTAGTAGGCGTTGACCGTCTGCGGCGTCATGCCCCACTCGTCCTTGTCCACCGGCTTGCCGATGCGCACGCGGTCGTAATCCCACTCGAATCCACGCGAACGTTCGGCATTGCCGACCACGTCTCCCGCCACGACCTGCAGGTCGGCGTAGTCACGCCACTTGTCGGGATGGCCGATCTTCAGGCCGAAGTTCTCCAGCTTGGCGCGGGCCTCCTTCTTGGTCTCCGTCCCCATCCAGTCGAGCTGGTCGAGCCGCGCACCCATGGCCGCCTTCACGTTCGCGACAAGCTCGTCCATCTTGGCCTTGGCGTCGGGCGGGAAATACAGCTCGACGAAGTCGCGGCCGATCGCCTCGCCCATCGCATCCTGGGCAAAGCCGACGCCCCGCTTCCAGCGCGGGCGCTGCTCGGGCTGGCCGGACAGGAACTTGGCACGGAACTCGTACTCGGCGTCGACGAACTCCTTCGACAGGAGCGGTGCGACTTCATCCACCACGTGGAAGGCCTGCCAGGCCTTGAGCGTGTCGAGATCGGTGTCGGCAAAGACCTTCGCCATCTCCGGGAATGCGCTGTCCTGCCGCACCACGGCCTGCTCGGCGTAGTCGACACCGGCGGCGTTGAAGAAGGTCGACCAGGGGAAGCCCGGCGCGGTGGTATCGAATTCTTCCAGCGCGACCGGATTGTAGGTCTTGGAACGGTCGCGGCTGTCGGCGCGGGTCCAGTGCGCCTCGGCGATGCGGGTCTCCATGCGCATCACGTCTTCCGCGCGTTGCTGCGGCTCATCCCAGCCGGCCAGCTCGAGCATCTGGGCGATGTACTCGACATAGCGCTCGCGCTGCGGCTCGAACTTCTCGTCCAGGTACATGGCGCGGTCGCCCAGGCCGAGGCCGGACTGGCTCAGGTACAGCGCGTAGGTGTCCGGGTTGCGCTGGTCGTCGGAGACGTAGGCGCCGAACAGGCTGGCACCGAAGCCGCCATGTGCCTCGCCCATCAGGCGGGCCATGTCTTCCTTGCTTCCCGCTGCAGCAATCGCCTCCAGGTGCGGCTGCAGCGGCTTGGCGCCCAGCGATTCGATGGTCGCCTCGTCCATGAATGCCTGGTAGAGCGAGCCGATCTTCGCGGCATCGCCGCCGGTGGCGGGATCGCCTGCCGGGTAGCTCTCGACCAGCTGGCGCAGGCGCGCCTCGGACAGGTCCCGCAGGACCAGGAAGGAGCCGTACATGGAGCGGTCGGAGGGGATCTCGGTGTTCTCGGCCCAGTTGCCGCTGACGTAGGCGAAGAAGTCGTCGCCGGGGTCGACGGTGGTGTCCATGCCGTCGGTGTCGATGCCCCACTCGCCCATGCGTGCGGCAGGAATGGCATCGCCGCCGCCCGCGGCGTCGGTGTCGGCCTGGAACAGGGGCTGGAGATCGCAGGCGCCATCCTGGCAGCGGTCGATATCGCGGGCGGCCAGCGGGGCCGCCACGGAAAGCGCGACGGCGGTCGCGACGCAGAGCAGGGTCTTCTTCAAGGTTTGGTTCTCCGGTTCGGTCGGTCGGCCCCACGGGGCAACCCTTTATTTGTACCCCAGTCCGGAACCGCCTGCAGTGCGGACTCGGGCGGCCGGCGGGTTGACACCGCGCCCTGCGCCCCCAGTTCCAAATGCTCACCGCGCGACAGGAACCTGAACATGACCTCCTGGTTCGAGAACCTCAAGAGCATCGTCAACCGATACGAGCCATCCGACGATCCACATGCCCTGCCCCGCGCAGCCGCCGCACTGCTGCTGGAGATGTCGGTCACCGACGAGGGCGGCGAGCAGGTGGAGATGGCCATCGTCCATGAGGCCATTGGCAAGGCATTCGGCATTTCGCCCGAAGAGCGCGAAGACCTGCTGCATGAGGCACACGATGCGCGCCGGCAGGCGGTGTCCACCTACGATCTCACCAAGGACCTGCGTGCCGGTCTGGACGCGGATCAGCGGGCCGAGCTGGTGGAGTGGCTATGGGAAGTGGCGTTCGCCGATGCCCGGCTGGACATGCACGAGGAACACTTGGTCCGCCGCGTGGCCGACCTGCTGCACGTCCCCCACAGCGAATTCATCCGCCGCAAGCTGCTGGTGAAGGAACGGGTGGAGCAGCGCCGCTCCGGCTAGCGCCTTTGTAGGAGCGACTTCAGTCGCGACCACGGTCGGGAGATGAGGTTGCGCGGTCGCGACTGAAGTCGCTCCTACAGCGGGAGCAGCGCCGCTACTGCGCCATGCAGCGGCGGTAGCGCGCATCCACTCGCGTGGCGAACCACTCCGTCGTGAGCTCGCGTGTGATCTTGGGGCTGTCGAGCTTGATGCCCGGGATCATCGCCCGCGGCAGTGGCCGGCCACCGCGGGCTTCGGCCAGCTCGAACACACGCTTGAACAACCACGAGTCGTTGAAGTCCAGCCGGTCGGCACCCTCGAGCGCCGAGCGGATGCTGCGTTCGTCCATGCCCAGCTCATTCGCCAGCGAGCGCACCGCGCGTTCGGTTTCGCCCGGCCGCTCCATCGGTGCCCCCGGCACCAGCAGGTCGCCATCCAGCGCGAGCTCCCGCCCGGTAGCCACCGCCACCGCATTCTGGAAGGCGGCATTGCGACTGGCGTACCAGCCGGCATTGAAGTCGGCAAAGCGATGCACCTTGCGGGTGTACGGCGTCTGGTAGCCCAGCAGGTGCGCGATCCCGAAGTACATGCCGCCGCGGCGGGTGAACACTTCCTGGCGGATGCTGGCGTGCACGGGGTACGGGTAGCGGTCGGCATTGGCCTCGGCGAACGGAATGCTCACCTGCATCGGCCCGCCGGTCTCCACCGGGTTGAACCCGTCGAACAGCCTGCCGCCCAGCGGCACCTTTCCGATCAGGTCCTCGTAGAGTTCGCTGAGCTCGCGTTCGGTACGTACCGTGGCCAGCCGATCTTCATAGCTGCGGCCGTCCGAGGACTTCAGCTTCAGCGCCTGCCCCACTACGAACCGCGGCACGTGCACCTCGGCGGCCCGGCGCTCGATTTCCTTTCGCGCAATGGCGGGCAGGTTCGCGACCGTCGGATCCGCCTTGTAGCCCGATTCCTGTTCGGTCACCGCCAGCACGGCGCAGATGTTCTCGGGATTGGGCGTGATCTCCAGCGCCTGGAAGGCCATCTGGATGTCCGCTGCCCAGCCCGCCCGGTCATCCACGTGGGGGGGCATCCGCCTGGCGATGTCCGCCCTCACCACGCTGGGGCCGGGTCCACTTGGTGGAGGCGCCACCGTGGCACAGCCGGAGAGCACCACCAGACATGCAAACGCGCAAAGTCGCAGCCAACGGACGGTAAGGGACATGCGCACCCGGGACTCCTGCAGAAGGTCGCCTACGGTATCAACACATGGCACTTGACGGGGCCATGGGGCAGGTCCACAACGGGAGCCCCGGACTTCCCAGGGAGGTCCCCGATGTCCCGTGCCACCACCCGAACCACGATGCTCGCGACTGCCGTCGCGACATGCCTTGCCGCCACCGCCTGCACCACCCGCGACGACGTCGCGGCCACCCAGCCATCGGTGTCGCCGCCGGAAGCGGCACTGCTCACCACCCTTCTGGATGGCCTCGGCGACCACTCCTTCCCCATCGACAGCGACCACCCGCAGGTACAGCGATGGTTCGACCAGGGACTGATGCTGGCGTACGGCTTCAACCACGACGCCGCCCAACGCGCGTTCGTCAGGGCCACCGAGCTCGACCCGGAATGTGCGATGTGCTGGTGGGGCGCGGCCTACGTGCTCGGTCCCCATGTCAACGCGGGCATGGACCCCGTCGACAACGACGACGCCTGGCAGCGCACGCAGAAGGCCCTGGAGCTGGCGCCGAAGGCGGATGCGCGGGCACAGGCGTTCATCCAGGCCCTGGCCGCACGCTATGCGGAAGCGCCGCCGGAGGACCGCACCGCACTCGACCGTGCGTGGGCCGACGCCACCCGCCTGCTGGTCGCCTCCCGGCCCGACGACCTCGATGCCGCAGTGCTGCACGCCGAAGCCCTGATGGATCGCCAGCCCTGGTCCTATTACGACGAACAGCACCAGCCGGTCGGCCACACCAGCGAGATCGTCTCCACACTCGAGTCGGTCATGGCACGCAACCCGGACCATCCCGGCGCGCTGCATCTCTACGTCCACGCGGTCGAGGCCTCCGACGCCCCGGAACGTGGTGCAGCGGCCGCAGACCGGCTGCGGGACCTGGTACCTGGATCGGGACACCTGGTGCACATGCCCGCGCACATCTACGCGCGCATCGGCCGCTGGCACGATGCGGTCATCGCCAACCAGCGGGCGGTGGAGGCGGATGACGCCTACCTCGCGCTGTGCGGTGCCAATGCACGCGGCGTGTACCCGCTCGGCTACGTGCCGCACAACCACCACTTCCTGTGGTTCGCGGCGAGCATGGAAGGCGCCAGCGGCATTGCGCGCGACGCCGCGACCACCACCGCCGAACGCATCATCGGCACGGGCATGCTGCGCGAACCCGGCTTCGAGGGCCTGCAGCACTACTGGATGACACCGGTGTTCGACCACGTGCGCTTCGGACGCTGGGATGAGATCGCGGCCATGCCCAATCCAGCACCGGACCTGCCCTACGTCACCGCGATCTGGCACTACGCGCAGGGCACCGCGGCTGCCCGGCAGGGGCGCACGGACGACGCGCGTGCGCACCTTTCGGCCCTGCGGCCCCTGGCCGCGGATCCCGCGATGGACCGGATGATGGTGTGGGAGCGCTACCCGCTTGCGCATGCCGTACGGATCGCCGAACGCAGCCTGATCGCGGACCTGGCGCGGGCGACGGGTGATACCGAAACGGAAATCGCCGCACTGCGCGAGGCGGTGACGATAGAAGACCGCATTCCCTACGACGAACCCCCGGGATGGCATGCACCCACCCGCCATGCGCTGGGGGCCGCATTGCTTGATGCCGGCGAAGCCGGGCAGGCCGAAGTGGTCTACCGCGAGGAGCTGCGGCGCAATCCCGGCAATGGATGGTCATTGCAGGGGCTCGCCCGGAGCCTGGAGGCGCAGGGGCGCCGGCGTGAGGCGGACGGCGCCACCAGCGAGTTCGAAACGGCGTGGTCGAATGCTGACGTGGAGCTCGTGGCTTCCCGGTTCTGATTCGCAGCACCGGCCAAGGTCGATGCAGCCGGCGTGGCATTGGCCACGCCGGCAAATTCGCCTATGCCGCCGCCAGCAACGCCGCGTCCAGCTCCTTCGCCCGCTGGAATGCCGGACGCGCCTGGGTGCGCTGGATGTAGTCCTTGATGACGGGCGTTTCCGGTACCAGCCCGAACTGCGTCGTCCAGTTCAGGGCGGTACCCCAGAGCACGTCCGCCGCGCTGAAGCGCTCGCCCAGTACCCATGGCCCGCGTTCGATCTGTGCTTCGATCGCGCCGAGCATCGACTCGAAGTCACGGTACGGGGACACGCTGGGCTCGGCCGGGCCCCGCTTGAGTGAGCGATCGACCACGGCGGGCTCGAAGCAGGAGGCGTAGTACACCAACCAGCGCAGGTAGCTCCCGCGTTCGGGATCGCCGATGGCGGGCGCGAGACCGGCTTCCGGAAAGCGATCGGCCAGGTGCAGGTAGACCGCCACCTGCTCGGTCACCACGGTGTCGCCGTCCACCAGCGTCGGCAGCTTGCCGAGCGGGTTGAGCGCGAGGAATTCAGGCCTGCGCTGCTCGCCCGCCTGCAGGTCCACGAGCTTTGCTTCGTAATCGACGCCCAGCTCTTCGAGCATCACGCGAATGCCGGCAGATCGCGAGTGCGGGTGGTGGTAGAGGGTCAGTGCCATGTGGTGCTCCTTGCGGTGGTGGATGGGATGGCGTCAGCCTATCCGCCATTGCGGACAGTTTGCGTCCGCTATAGTCGCTTTCTGCCTTCCGGAACTGCGCCGTGCTTTCGACCTCCGCCCGCCTGCTCCGCCTTGCATCGCTGCTGCAGTCCCGCCGCCATTGGCCGGGCCGGGAGCTGGCTGAGCGTCTGGGCATCGACGCCCGCACGTTGCGGCGAATCACCGGAGTCGCTGCTGGCCCATTTGTGCATCATCGGCCGCCCGTTCGAACTGGTCGATGGTGGAGGCAGCCTGCCGGACATCAAGGCCGCACACGCGCGCGTCGGCGCGGCGCTCGGCTGTTGACCCGACTCAGAACACCGACAACCCGGTCATCTGGGCGAAGCGATGCAGCGCGAAGCGGCCCAGGATCGAATTGCCCTGGTCATCCAGCCCCGGGTACCACACGCAAAGGCTCATGACGTGTGGCACCACGGCAACGATGCCGCCACCGACGCCGCTCTTGGCGGGCAGCCCGACATAGAAGGCGAAATCGCCAGCCGCGTCATAGGTGCCGGCGGTCATCATCAGCGAGTTGATGCGGGTGGCAAGCTGCCAGCTCACCACCTGCTCACCCGACACGTTGCAGCGCCCCTTACCGGCCAGGTAGCTCACGCTGCGAGCCAGCTCCACGCAGTTCATGCGCAACGAGCACTGCAGGAAGTACAGGTCCAGCACCGCATCGACATCGTTCTTGATGTTGCCGTAGCTGCGGATGAAGTTGGCGGTGGCGATGTTGCGATAGCCGCTCTCCCGCTCGGACTTCGCCACCACTTCATCGCCGCCCACGTCTTCGCTGCCGGAACGCGCACGCATGAACTTCAGCAGCGCCTCCTCGGGCTTGTCGTAGTTCGACAGGATCACGTCGGCCACCACCAGTGCACCGGCGTTGATGAAGGGATTGCGCGGGATGCCCTTCTCGTACTCGAGCTGGATCAGCGAATTGAACGGGTCGCCGGACGGTTCGCGGTCCACCCGCTCCCACAGCGCGTCGCCGACCGCATCCAGCGCCATCGTCAGCGTATGCACCTTGGAGATGCTCTGGATCGAGAACGCCTCGCGCGAGTCGCCGACCTCGAACACGTGACCTTCGCGCGTCACCAGCGCCATGCCGAACTGGTCGAGCGGAACATGGGCCAGCGCATCGATGTAGTTGGCCACCTTGCCCTCGCCGAACCGCGCCCGGACCTCCTCGTGGATGGTGCCGAGGATGTCGGGCAGGTCGAGCTCGGTGATGTCGAACTGGTTCTGGATGGGTTCGTGCACGGGCGATTCCTTGTTATCCGGTCGGCAACGTTAGCAGGTGTCGACCCAGGTGCGCGTGCGCGGCGGCAGCTGCGTCGCTGGCCGCTGCCGCCCGTGGCCACCTAGCGCAGTGCGTCGGCGACCGCGTCGCTGAAAGCCGGGATATCGTCCGGCTTGCGGCTGGTGATCAGGTGACCATCCGTCACCACCTCCGCATCCTTCCAGCGGGCGCCGGCGTTCTCCAGATCCGTCCTGACCGACGGCCACGACGTCACCTCGCGGCCCTTGGCGGCACCCGCCTCCACCAGCAACCACGGACCATGGCAGATGGCGGCCAGCGGCTTCCCGGCCTTGTCGAAAGCGCGGACAAATTCCACGGCGGCAGACTCCATGCGCAGCAGGTCGGGATTGATCTGGCCGCCGGGCAGCACCAGCGCGTCGTAGTCGCCGGGCGAGGCCTTTGACAGCTCCACGTCCACCGGCACCGTGTCGCCCCAGTCCTTCTCCTTCCAGCCGCGGATCTCGCCGGACTTGGGGGAGATGACATCGACATCGAAGCCTGCGTCCTTGAGGCGCTTGCGCGGCTCCATCAGCTCGGACTGCTCGAAACCGTCGGTGGCGAGGATGGCGATTCGCTTGGATACAGCCATGTGGATGCTCCTGTTGCGGGGGAGGCCACACCCTAGGGAGCGCGGGGTTCAAGCGTAGTGAACCCGGACAGTCACGGCCCCGGCTTTCCATCCCCTTCGCGCGCGTCCAGCAGCCCCTGTCGGCGATGCCACTCCTCCAGCGATTCCTCGGGGAAGTGATCGAAGTGCCGGTCATCCTCCCCGTCAGGCACCAGCACCCAGTTCGCTTTCGAGTCGAGCAGCATGTGCACGCGTTCAGGGGCCGCCGGCAAAGGCGTGTCGATCGCCGAAGCATGCGGATGTACCAGCTCCGGCCATTCCGGGTCGTACAGCCACAGCGCGCTGCCGCATCCGGTGCAGAAATGTCGCTGGCCCGAGCTGATGCGGCAGCCACCATCTTCTTCCGGGATTCGGGCGTGGTAGACGCCCAGGTGCTTCTTCCCCTCGACCTGCAAGGTGTCGGCGTACGCGCCCAGGTTGATCGCGCTACCGCTGCCGCCCGCCGTCTTGCGGCAGATCGAGCAGTAGCACTGCATGAACGGCACGGGTGCATACGCGTCGCAACTGAAGCGGACTTGTCCGCAGTGGCAGGAACCTTCGATCTTCATAGGCGGTTCTCCTCCCGCATCCGCGCCATCCGCACGCGCACGTGGCGGATGAACAGCGCCAGCAGCAGGCTCAGGCACAGCACGGTGAAAACCAGTGCCGCCAGCAATTGCGGTGCGTGCGTGCAGTCAACGCCGATGGGTGTCGCCTCGGCCATGCAGGCCGGCAGGTCCGCCTGCATCAGCTGGATCCACCACCATAACGACGCGCCGGCGAGTAACGCCGACACCGCCGCAAGTACCAACATGACGCCGGTCGCCTTCTTCATGTTCGATTCCCGCTCAACGTTGGACCGATGGTAGGGCGTACGCGATCACGTGGTCACCCGCCCTGGTATCGATGGACCCGTGGCCACCGGCGATGACCAGCAGGTATTGCCGGCCGTCACTGCCCAGGTAGGTCATCGGCGTTGCTTGTCCGCCAGCCGGCAGGCGTGCACGCCACAGCTCCTCGCCGTTATCGACGTCATAGCCACGCACGTAGTAGTCGAGCGTGCCGGAAAGGAAGGCGACCCCACCTGCGGTCATGATCGGGCCGCCCAGGCTGGGCACGCCCATCTCGAAGGGGAGCGGCAGCGGCGATGCGTCCCGCACGGTGCCGTTCTTGTGGCGCCAGATGTGCTCGCCCGTAGTGAGGTCCGATACCGCAACGAAGCCCCACGGTGGCTCCTGGCAGGGCAGCCCGAGGATCGAGGTGAAGGGTCCCATCTCCACCGCGAAGGGCGCACCGAAGTTCTCGTTGAGGTTGGGCAGCGCACTATGCGGCGGCGCGTCCTTGGCATCCGCCGGCTCGTTGACGTACAGCGTCGAGTCGTCCTCGCGCGGGATCAGCCTGGACACGAATGCCAGCCGCGCCGGCGTGGTGAACGTCACTTGCCGCACCGGATCGACCGCCACGCTGCCCCAGTTGAACACACCGAAGTTGCCCGGGTAGATCAGCGAACCTTCCACGCTGGGCGGCGTGTAGCGACCTTCATAGCGCAGCTTGTGCAGCGAGATGCGGCAGGCCATCTGGTCGAACAGGCTGGCGCCGAACATGTCACGGCCCTGGAGTGGTGGCGGATCGTAGGACAGCGCGGAGACCGGCTGGGTCGGCGCCGCCCAGTCACCCTCCGCCGCGCCCTGCGGCACCGGCCTTTCCGTCACCGGCAGCAGCGGTTCTCCACTGCGGCGATCGAGGACGAAGACTTCGCCCTGCTTGGTCGGTTGCACCAGCGCAGGCACCTGCCGTCCGTCGATGGTGAGGTCGATCAGGGACGGTTGCGAGGGCACGTCGTAGTCCCAGAGGTCGTGGTGCACGGTCTGGAAGACCCAGCGCAGCGCGCCGGTTTCCAGGTCCAGGGCAACCACCGACGACGAAATCCGCTCGACCTCGGGGCTGCGGTTGCCGCCCCACTGGTCGGGCGGCTGGTTGCCCATCGGCACGTAGACCAGGCCCAGTTCCTCGTCGACGCTGGAGATGGACCAGCTGTTGGGCGAGGTGGGTGTGTATGTCTGTCCCGGAGGCAGTGGAGCGGTCTGGCCGGGATTGGCCGGATCCCAGTTCCACACCAGCTCGCCGGTATCCACGTCGAATGCACGGATGACGCCGGAGGGCTCGGTGGTGGATACGTTGTCGAGCACCGTGCCGCCGATGATCAGCAGCGAATCGGTGACCACCGCCGGCGAGGTCGAGTAGTACGAACCGGGGTTCACGTGCGGCATGTTCGCCCACAGGTCGATCTGCCCCGTGCCGTTGCCGAACCCGCGGCAGATGCGGCCGTCCTCCGGGTTCAGCACAATCACGCGTCCATCCGCGGTCGGCATGAAGAGGCGGGCGGTGCAATCGTCGGTGGTGGGCAGGTCGAAGGCGGCGACCGGCGCGCCGGAGGGCGTCTGGCGGGTGGTCGCCGCGTCCGGAGCCTCTTCGACCGCATTGGTCGGTGCAGCGTCCGGGGGCGTGGCAGCGTTCGCGCTGAGCTCCTCGCCCGCCGCCAAGGCGTCGCTGGTCGGCCCCGGATGGTAGGACAACCCGCGGCAGGTCAGGTGCTGCAATGCCAGCTCGCCCTGGATCTGCGGGTCGACCCGCCAGACTTCCTCGCCGGTGGTGGCGTCCAGCGCGATGATCGACTGGTGCGGCGTGCACAGGTACAGGCGATCACCGATCTTCAGCGGAGTGACCTCGAAGGTCGTCTCCACCGGGTCGCCCGGCTGTCCGCGGACATCCCCGGTGCGGTACTCCCAGGCCACTTCAAGCTCGTCCACGTTCTCCGGCGTGATCTGGGCGAGCGGCGAGTAGCGCTGGCCGTGCCCGGTCCGTCCGTAGGCATGCCACTCCCCGGCCGGCACCCCGTCGGGCCCGGCGGCCGGGCCGTGCGCGACCTGCGGCACGACGCCTCCGATGCGGTGCGGGTCGTTGAACCATGAGGCGATCGAGACTGCGAGCACCAGACCCGTGGCGGCAACGACGGCACCCCAACCGCCCCACGCGCCGACACCAGCTCGCGCCCGCTGCGGACGGTCGCGGCTGTCCATGAGTCCTCTGCGCGGCCACGGTGTGAGCAACCAGCAACCCAGCAGGAACGGCACGCCCAGGCGCGTGGCCAGCGGCCACCAGTCCAGCCCGGCTTCCCAGTACGCCCACGCCAGCGAACCGAGCAGCAATACGGCGTAGAGCCACAGCGCCGCAGGCTTGCGAATCAGCAGCAGGACACCGGTCGCCAGGAAGCCGGCGCCTGATATCGCGTAGTACCAGGAACCGCCAAGCGCGATCAACTGGATGCCCCCGACGAGCAGGACAAGGCCGATGGCGACCATCAGGGCCGCCGTCACCATCAGCGCGGGGGAACGTTGTCCGGAGTGCATGGGGAGCTCCTTGCCCAAAGACCTGAGCACCCCCTGTTACGCCAGCAGGCGTCCACGCAGCGTGGTCAACTACCGCGCGGATGGGCCAATGCGAAGTCGAGCGCGGCACAGATGGCCGCGACCTGTGCATCGTTGCACTGCTGTGGCGTTGCCTTCGGGCTGTCGGGGTAGACCTCGGTAGTGGTCTTGTACGGCGCATCCGTCAGGCTTGCACACAGCCCCAGCTGCTTGACCGGATAGTTGATGACGCCGCGCCCGACCACCGGCGATCCGATGATCTCTCCGTTGGCATCGGCAGGAGCGATGTGTGTCACCTTCGCCACCGCATCGATCACTGCCTGCTGGAATTCCGGCTGCGGGTCCACGCTGTCGCCCACCAGGTAGAAGCCGTCGGGAATCTCCCCCGGCTCGTAGGGCTTGCCATCCCGGGCTGCCAGCGCCGGCCGGAACTCGGATTCGTCGCTGTCGGTGGTCTCGTGCAGGTCCACGTGCACCAGCACCCGATCCTGCAGCGGCGCTACCAGTGCCATCAACGCGGCGGACTCCATGGCCGGGCTGTCGGTGACGAAGGAGCGGTTCGGATCCACCGCGTGCATGTTCCAACGGTGGATGCGCTCGTAAGCCCATGGACTGACGCAAGGCGCGACCAGCAGGTTGAGGCGGCCGGCATAGCCTGCGGCCCGATCCCGGAGGAACTGCAACGCACCATGCACGCCGCTGGTTTCATAGCCGTGTACGCCACCCGTCACCAGTGCGATCGGCAGGTCGTCGCGCCATTCCAGGCTCCTCACCGCGACCAGCGGCAACGATTCGGGCGGATAGTCGAGCTGGCCGTACTCCAGCACCTCGAAGCGCCCTTCCAGTTGCTCCAGCGGCGCCAGGACATCTTCCCTGTAGCTGCGCTGGCGGCTCTGGCGCGACAGCCATTCCGCGCACTCGGCACCACCCCAAGGGGTGCCGGGGGTGCCGATCGGATACGGTGATGCGTGGGCCATGGTCAAGGTTCCGCGGTATCGAGGGCCGCCCATGATGAAGGGGGCCAACGCCGCGGCCAAGCCACTGCCCCGCAAAACACGCGCGCGACACATGCGCAGCGCTCACCTCGGCCTTACAGCCACGACGTTACAACGGACCCGCTTCGCCGCCGGGCGGGCCTGACTCCAGGCGCCCGGCACCACCTGAAGACCTGATGGAGGCACTTCCACATGAACAACACCCAGATCACCGCTCTTGCCGCCGCCTGCCTGTTCGGACTGGCCGCCTGTGGGAACGACGCGCCGCCGGCTTCCGATCCGCCGGTTGCACCGGCCACCACCACGGCCCCGGACACGGCATCCACGGACGCGCCGCCGACCGCTGCCACTCTAGCGGATGCTGGCACCGCAACGCCTGCCGCCAGCGCCCCGGCGCCGGCCGACAACGGCAAGCCCGCCGCCGTGGTCAACGACTGCAGCACCACCATCGAAGGCAACGACGCCATGCAGTTCGACGTCGGGTCGATCACCGTGCCCTCGTCGTGCAGCGAGTTCACCATCACCCTCGAGCACACCGGACAGATGCCGGTGGCCGCGATGGGTCACAACGTGGTGATCTCGAAGGTTGCCGACCGCGAGGCCGTTGCCCAAGCCGGCATGTCGGCAGGCGTGGACGGCGACTACGTGGATCCGAACGACGAGCGAGTCATCGCCCACACCGAGCTGATCGGTGGCGGCGAGAGCACCTCGGTCACGTTCCCGGTCAGCGACATCCAGGGCAATGGCCCGTACGAGTTCTTCTGCAGCTTCCCGGGCCACTGGGCGGTCATGCACGGCTCGATCCAGGTCGGATAGCACTGCGGCCGCAGCACTTCCGGGTGCTCAGGAGACACGCGGGGCGCTCCCTGGAGGAGCGCCCTTCTTTTGCCGGGCGAGCGTGATCACGGCGACGCCCACCAGGATGATCGCCATGCCCGCCAGATCGAACGGCCCGACGGTCTCCCCCAACAGCACGACGCCCAGCAACACCGCTACCGGTGGATTGACATAGGCATAGCTGGTCGCGACCGCCGGCCGGGCGTGCCTGAGCACGTACAGATACGCGCTGAACGCCAGGATCGACCCGAACACCACCAGGTAAGCCAGGGCCAACGTGGCCCGCAGGGTCGGATCCGACGGCAGCTCCTCGCCCGTGGCGAAACCGACCGCCAGCAGCGCAACACTGGCGCACAGCATCTGCGCAGCGGTGTTCATCGGCCCCGACGGCATGTCCTGGCGCCTGCTCCAGACCGAGCCGAAGGCCCAGCACATCGCCGCCGTCAGCAACGCGATGGCGCCGATGGTTTCCCCCGACAGCCCGCTGCCCAGGTTGAGCACGATGACGCCCGCGAACCCCACCAGCAGGCCGACCATCTCCGGTCGCGTTGGCCACTGCCCGTACATCGCCCCGAAGGAGGCCGCGAACAGGGGCATGCTCGACACCGCGACGGCGGCGATGCCGGAGCTCACCCGCTCTTCCGCGAAACAGACCAGCCCGTTGCCGAAGCCCAGCAGCAGCACGCCGGTAATGGCCGCGTTGCGCCACTGCAACCGGGTCGGCGGCGCGTGTCCCCGCCAGCGGAGGAACCCGTACAGCACCACGCCGGCGCATATGAAGCGCACCCCCGCCAGCAGGAACGGCGGATAGCTTTCCAGCGCAATGATGATGCCCAGGTAGGTGGAGCCCCACACCAGGTAGAGCGTCAGCAGCGCGAGCGGGATGAGTATCCGCGGCTCGAACCATGGCGATTCGGGGGCCGGAGTCGTCACGACGGCGGGGGTGGCTGGATCGGACATGGGAGTGCCGTGGCGCGGGGCCGGACATTATCCGCCTGGCCCATGCCGCAAACGAGTGCCTGTCGCGCGTCCTTCAGCGCCGCAGCCGGGAGACCCGTGCACGCAGCCCCCATGCTGTCGCCAGCGCAAACCCCAACAGGACGCCACCGACCGCCAGCAAGCCACCGCGGGTGATCAACGCAAGTGCGCCGGTGTCGGCCTGCGCGTCACTCCAGGCGAGCCAGATCCCCAGCACGATGCGCAGCACCAACAGCAGCGACAGCCCGAGGACCAGCCAGCGGTTGGGCGTACGGAACAGCCCCTCCGGTTGGATCTCGAACCTGTCCAGCCTCAGGCCAGCCATGCCCACCAGGATGCCCACCAGCAGCCCCACCGCCGCATCCCTCAACGCATCGGCCACCCAATAGCCGATTGCCGCGGCACCGGCCAGGAATACCAGCACCGAGACCGCAAGCAGCCACGCGTTCGCCGAGACTACCCACGGCTGTACACGGCGCCGGGCACGCCCGCGGCGATAGCGCTGGACCATCGACAGCGGCATCAGCAGCACCGCCAGCGCGAGCAGCAAGGGCAAGAAAAGTGGCAACAACAGGATCAGCGGCATCGGCACAGCCTTACGGGCTCGAGGCAGCCATGATGCCGTGGATCAGGTCCTGCAGGCGGGCGGCATCCTCGATCGCGTGTCCATGCGCCGTGTTGTCGAGGATGCACCACGCCGGTGACCGGGGCCTTCCCTGCCCGCACAGCTCCTGGGCCAGCGACTGCAGGGTCTCGTCGTCGTAGCGGCTGTAGTAGATCCGGGGCGATCCGTGCCAGCGCCAGTAGCTCCAACGTGCAGGGCCGCGGGCACCACCCGGCAGGGCCGCAGCCGGCAATCGGGCCGGATCCGCGGCAACACGTGCCACCCGATATCGATCCCACAGTGCATCGACGCCCGGTTCGAACCAGCTGGCATGGCGCGGCTCACACGCCACCGGTGCATCGCAGCGGCGCCGCACCATGCCGAAGAACCGGTCGGCCACCCGCGCATCGAAAGCCAAGCTCGGCGGCAGCTGGACCAGCACACCACCCAGCTTCTTGCCAAGCCCCGAGACATCGTCGAAGAACCGGGTCAGTGCGTCGCCGGTCCGCAGGAGCCGCGCCTCGTGCGTGATCTGCCGGGGCAACTTCAGCGAAAAGCGGAACCGTACGGGAACGCTTGCGGCCCATCGCTCGAACGTGCGCGACTGGTGTGGCCGGTAGAAGGTCGAGTTGATTTCGGTGATGTCGAACCGGGTGGCATACCGCGCCAAGTGGCTGTCGCCTTCTCCGAAGAGAGACCGGTGACGCGAAGGTATGGACCAGCCGGCGCAACCGATGCGGACCCGAGGGGCGCGTCGCTCCCCTGGAGCCATCATCCCGTGCACGCCCGCAGCAAAAGGTTCAACGCCACGGTCAGGACAATCGAAGCGACGATGCTGATCAGGCAACCGGACGTGCGGATCCTCGGGGGCATGTACAACTCGCGATCAAGACAAGGCGCGCCCAAGACTGGGGTACTGCCCGTGGGCGGAACGTCAGGACTCCGTGGAATGCACACGGGCATTGGCGCGCGCGAGGTTGTCCCTGAACCGACGCCCTCCTGTCATGCCAATGTCATCGTGATGCGGTAGCGCGCTCGCGCGCCACGCCGATAGCCTGCCCGGCCATCCTGGACATACCCTCCATGCTGCGCGTTGCTTTCCTGCTTGCCGCCTGCCTGCTCGTCGCCGGATTCTCTTCCTGGCCCGGGCTTGCCGGTGCCCTCGCCGGCCACCTGGTAGCGCCGGGAGGCACATCGCCCCTGCTGCCATCCGGCCCGATCGAAGCGGCCCTTGCACGCTTGCCAGATCGTAGCGGCCACGTCTCCACGCGAGCGGGTGTCGATGTGTTCTGGCGTGCGATCGATCCGGGCGACTACGGCCTGCGCATGTCATGGCCGGCAGGGCAGTCCGCAGCCGATGGATTCCCGGATCTGCAGTTCAACGTTCCCGCCGGACAGCCCGCTGCCCCCCGTGGCACGGTGGTGCTCCTGCACGGCTGGATGATGCACGGCGACTCGATGTTGCCCTGGGCGTTGCGCTTGGGCGAAGCGGGCTACCGCACCATCTCGATCGACCTGCGCAACCACGGGCGCTCGGGAGAGGCTCCGGCGGGCTATGGCACGCGCGAAGCCGCGGACGTGGTCGATGTCGTGGTGGCGCTGCGCGAACGCGGCGAGATCGTCGGCCCACTGCACGTGCTCGGAGTGTCCTATGGTGCGGCGACCGCGATCTTCGCTGGCGCCGACCCACGCCTGAACGCCCGGCGCATCGTCGCTCTCGAGTCGTTCTCGGCGGCCGGTACGGCGATCCGGGACATGGTTCCTTACATGCTCACGGAGGCACCCGCACCCCCTTCCGGCTGGCTGGCGCGGCAATGGATGCATTGGCGGCTGGACGCCGACGTGCTGGACGAGGCCGTGGCCCAGGCGGGCCGGAGGCTGGAGCTGCCACTCGACGAGGTGGACGTCGGCGCCGCGCTCGCCCGGGTGCCCTGCCCGCTCCTGGTCCACGGTGACGCCGATCGCCACGTGCCGGTGGGCCACGGGCGCGCCCTCGCGGCCGCTGCTCCGCATGCCCGCTACCTTGAAATCCCCGGCGAGGATCACCTCAGCCTGCCGATGCGGCTCGACCTGCTGACGCCGGTCATCGTCGAGTGGCTGGAACAACCGGCGTGCGCGACTTCCGCCCTGGTTGCCGCCGGGTAGGCCGACGCCTCGCCGCGGCGACGGCATCCACTTCGCCCTCGCTTCACATTGGCGCCATCGTCGCCCCGCATGCCGTCGTCATCGTCGTGGCACTCCAGGACACGCGGACGCCATGCATAACCCGGACCCATCCCCAGACTTCGACGTCGTCATCGTTGGCGCCAGTTTCGCCGGCGCGGCCTGCGCGATCGCGGCTGCACAGCGCGGTCTGCGCGTGTGCGTGCTCGAGCGCAAGCAGGACCCGGGGGAGAAGCTCCGCACCACCGGGATCATCGTCAAGGAGGCCGCCGAGCAGACCCTGCTCAACCAGGTGCTGTCATCGATGACACGGCGCATCGAGGAAGTGCGGCTGTACGCGCCAAGCCTGAAGCAGGTGGCGCTGGCCGCACCGGGCTACTACTTCCTCACCACCGACACCCCCGCGGTGATGCGATGGCTGGCCGGGCAGATGCGCAGCCATGGGGTGGACCTCCGGCTCGGCACTTCGTTCACCAGTGCCGAGCCCACGCCGAACGGTTGGCAGGTCGCGGGGGTCGGTGCCACCCGCTATCTCGTCGGCGCCGACGGCGCCAGGTCCCGCGTGGCGAAACGCTGCGGCCTGGGCGAGGTACGCCAGTTCCTCTACGGCATCGAATACGAGTTCCCCGGCGCCACCCTGGAACACCCCGGTGCCCTGCACTGCTTTATCAGCAAGCGCTATGCGCCGGGCTACATCGGATGGATCGCCCAGAGCCCTACCGGGATCCAGGCCGGGCTCGCCCTGCGGCACGACCCCGGAAACGCGCGCGTGCCGGACATCGATGGCTTCCTGTTGCGCGTCGGCCAGGCCGGCGGACTGCCGCGCCGGCTGAAGCCCGGCCACACCCGTGCCGGGCTCATTCCGTGCGGAGGGCCGGTATTCGACATGGCGCGCGACCGGGTCATCCTCATCGGTGATGCCGCCGGCATCGTCTCCCCGGTGACCGCCGGCGGCATCCATTCGGCCTGGGAGCATGGGTGGACCGTCGGCCGCGCCATCGCAGGCCACCTGAGGGACGGGGGGCCGCCGGCGGAACGCCTCGCCATCGACGCCGCCCCCCGTTTCCGCGCCAAGCGCGCGTTGCGCTGGGCCTACGACCGCCTGCAGTTCGACTGGCCGTTCGACCTGCTGCTGCATTCGCCCCCGCTGCGCTGGGCGGCCGAGAAGGTGTACTTCCACAAGCGTGCGGGGTGACGGCCGTGCCAGCACTTCAGGCGCGGTGGTCGGCCGGCCCCGACGGGGCCGGATGCCGACCTTCGGCGATCGCCGCTTCCTGGTCGTTCGCCCACGCCGCCACTGCCCGGCCGAACCGCGCGATCATGAGCATGTTGAAGAAGTGCATGAAGCCCAGCACCAGCAGCGAGATGCCAACCCGCGAGCCGATCTCGGGAATCAGGCTGACCGTATCCACATGCCAGTCATTCAACCGGTAGCTGATGAAACCCAGGTTCACCAGGTAGAAGCCAATCACCAGCAGGCGGTTGGTGGACGCGGCCAGTTCGCGGTCCTGGCCGAAACAGCGGATCAGGAATACGTCCCCGTTGCTCGACAGCGCGCGGGCAACCCAGATCGTCATCCCGACCGAGATCACCAGATAGAGGCCATAGGCTAGATGTGTCATCACGAAATCTCCCAGCTCGAGCATGTGTCACCTCAGGATTGAAGGTGGCAGCAGCTTTGCCTGGAGCGGCCGGACGAGCCTCCGGCATGATCAAGGAGGAACAGGTCGGTCCGACCCGCGGCCCCTACGCCTGCAGGATCAATGACTTGGAAACTTCCGGAATGATCATCCGGAAGTCCCTGCAGCTTCCTTGCGGCGGCGCCGGTACTCGCCGGGGACCTGGCCGACCAGCTCCTTGAAGGCGACGTAGAAGGTCGATTGGGAGCTGAAGCCCGCCGCCATCCCCACCGACAGCACCGATGCCCTGGGTTCATCGACCAGCATCCGCTTGGCCGTTTCGACCCTGTATTGGCGGACCAGGCGCGAGAAACCGATGCCGAACTCCGTATTCACCAGCTCGGACAGCTGGTGGGCGTTGAGCCCGATCATCTCCGCAACGGTACCGAGGCTGAGGGACTCGGAGCGGTGTATCTGCTCCTCTTCGAAAAGCTGCCGCAGGCGGGCGGTCATCGACTCCCGGTCCACCCGGGCCAGGGTGGACTGTGCATATGCCACGGCAACCGCCTCTTCCGCCCTGGGCACCAGGTCCGGGACCGTAAGCAGCAGCCAGCCGACCAGCAGGAACCCCAGCGCGATCAGCGCCGAGTAGGTCCAAGCGTACGCGGCCCAGCCGAATCCGCTGGGGGCGAGCAGGCCGATGATCGCCGTGGCGACGCCCATCAGCCCGAACAGTCCCATCACCTTCAGTTCCAGGGCGAACCAACGGCGCACCGCGCGCAGGCGATGGACCAGCAGGCACAGATGGAGCGCCCCACCCGCTCCACCCGCAAGCACCACCGGGACCGCCCAGCGCAGCGGAAGCACCAACGCCACCCCCAGCAACGCCAGCGGAATCGCCCACTCGGGTTTGCGCCAACTGCCCCTGGGTCGCAGCACGCCCAGCAGGAGCCCGTAGAAGCCAAGCGACTGCAGGAAAACCACCAGCATGTACCAACGGGAGGGCAGCACGCCCCCGACGCCGGAAGCGAAGGCCAGGTGCCCCAGCTGCGTGAACGCCAACCCCGCCAGCATGACGAAGCCGGCCAGGCGCGACTGCCATGGCAGCGTCAGTTGCCGATAGCCGATTGCGAGTACGCCCATCAGCAGCAAGGACATGCCGACCGAGAAGCCGACCATCAACTGCAGCAGTACATCCATGTTCCCCGCCCCCGGCGCGCCCCGACCCTGTCCGGGCCACAGTCTGGGGCAGCCAGGCCCCTCAAGGAAGCATCACCGGGTGGCGTCGGAGACTGCGCCGCCAACGGAATCCGCCCGCACCGATTCGATGATCCCGGCCATCAGCCGGTGCAGGTCGTCCCGGTGGCCGGTCCGTGCCGACGCTTCACTGTCGTCCGATGTCATGGCGACCGTCAGTTGCAGCGACGGCACCACGTAGAGCATCTGTCCGCCGTATCCCCACGCGTATTTCACCGGCTCGCCTGCGATGTCGCGCAGGAACCAGCCGTAGCCATAACCGTCGCCGGTGTACCGGGAAGCCGTCCGCGGCTGCCAGGATGCTTCGATCCACTCCGGTGGTATCAACTGCACGCCGTCCGCACTCCGGCCGCCATTGCGATACAGCTCGCCGAACGCCAACAGCGATCTCGTGCTCATCGCCAGGTTGTTGCCGCCAAAGTAAATGCCCTGCGGATCGCGGTCCCAACTGGTGATCTGGAAACCCTCCTGCGGCCCCAGCCACTCGCGCGCCAGCGCCCGTGTCGACCGGCCCGAGGCGCGGGTGAGGATGGCCGAGAGCAGATGGGTCGAACCGGTCGAGTACAGCATCGCCCCACCCGGCTCGTCCACGAAAGGCCGCGTCAGTGCGGACCGGACCCAGTTCTGGCTTGTCACCCAGCGCCCGTAGTAAGGCCCTGACGTGCGTTCCAGGCCCGCCTGCATGGACAGCAGGTGGCCGATGGTCACGCGTGAAAGCCGCGGATCCGGGTCGGGCGGCAGTTCATCCCGCAGCAACGGCGCGATCGGCTGGTCGACGCCTTCCAGCACGCCCTTGTCGATCGCGATCCCGACCAGCGCAGACATCACGGTCTTCGATGCTGACTTGATGTTGGCGGGAGTCCCCGGCTCCGTCCCGCCATAGCCGCGTTCGGCGACGACCTCACCGTCGCGCGCTACCACCACCGCCTTCAGGGGCTCGATGGCCGCGGCTTCTTCAAGCAGCGCCTGGACCGACGGTCGCGGCTCGCGTGGTATCGCGGGGACCGAGGTCGTGGCGGCGCGGTCGGTGGCGACGCGGTCCGCGTTCTCGCTTGGAAGCACGCCCGGCGGCTGGCCACAAGCGGGTATCGTCGCAAACAAAGTCAGTAACAGAAGGTTGGACGAGCGCCAGGACATGGCCCATGGTCGCAGGGGCGCGTGGACGCGGCGTCGTGGACTGCTCCGATCCTGAGGCTGCCGCTCCGGCGAGGTGGCAACGCGAGGACTTGGCCATGCATTTGAGGGTGCGCAAAGGGGCGTTGGGGTATCTTTGCCCCTGCCCCACCCGGACAGACCCCATGCACGGACACACGACCACGGAAGCCGACGTTGACCGGATCCAGCGAATGGAGGCGGTCCCCCGGATTCTGAAGGCCGTGGCGGAGATCACCGGCATGCGCTTCGCCGCGGTGGCCCGGGTGACGGAAACACGCTGGACCGCCTGCGCGGTGCTCGACGAACTCGGTTTCGGGCTCGAGCCCGGCGGGGACCTGGAGCTGCAGACCACGATCTGCGACGAAATCCGCCTGCACCAGCAGCCGGTGGCTTTTGACCACGCCAGCGAGCACCCGGTGTTCTCCCGGCACCACACCCCGCTCCAGTACGGACTGGAGAGCTACGTGTCCGTGCCCATTTTCCGCGGCAGCGGCGAGTTCTTCGGCACTCTGTGCGCCATCGACAGCCGCCCGGCGGAGGTGGACAACACCCGGGTGTTGAAGTCGCTGCAGCTGTTCGCCGAGATGATCGGCATGCAACTGGAGCTCATCGACGACCTCGATGCCGCCCGCACGCGCCTGCGCAACGTGCAGTTCCGGCAGGCGCTGGTCACAGAGACCGAGCGGGATATCCGCGACGTCTTCCAGCCGATCCTGACCTCCCTGTACCTGTTGCGCACCTCCCCGACCCTGTCGGGGGAGGACCGCAAAATGGTGGAAGAGATGGACACATGGTGCCTGCAGCTCAGCGAGTTGCTGCACCAGCAGCTGGACGCCGCCGTCGGCCGGATCGAGCAACGGCTGAGTGACACGCTCGAGAGGGAGGTTGTCGCTTCCTGAGGATCGGCACGCCAATGGTCGATCCGGCAGCCGTCAGCTTGCTTGCGTCAGCTAAGCGGACCGCGCCTGCTCCATTGCATCGCGCAGGTGTGCCAGGTCGGCGACGAACGCGGGCCCTGCGGCCTCCCGCTCTCCGGCGGGAAGCCGCAGGAGCCGGGACGGATGGACCGTGGCGAGCGCCTGCACGCCTTCGCCCATGGGTTGCCAGCGCCCCCTGTGCTCCATCAGCCGGAAGCCCGGCCCAAGCACCGCCCGGGCCGCGGTGGCCCCCAGGCACAACACGAACCGGGGCCGCACGCGCGCCAGTTCGGCCTCCAGCCATGGCCGGCATGCCGCCTGCTCCTGCGCCGACGGGCGCTCATGCAGCCGGCGCTTTCCGCGCGGGGTGAACTTGAAGTGCTTCACGGCATTGGTGATGTAGAGCGTGCCGCGGTCGATGCCCACCTCCGCCAGTGCTCGATTGAACAGCTGTCCGGCGGGGCCGACGAACGGCCGTCCGTGCAGGTCCTCCTGGTCCCCCGGTTGCTCGCCGACCACCATCACACGCGCGTCGGCGGGTCCTTCGCCGAACACGGCCTGCGTCGCCGGCTCCCAGAGCGGGCAGGCGCGGCACCCGAGGACCTCGTCCCTCAACGCCTCCAGCGTGCCGACGCTGGCGGGGGCGGCGGCCTCCACGCTGGGCGCCGGGAACATCTTGCGTGGCCGGGTCGGCGCGGCGCCCACCATCGCGTGCATGCGCGCGCCGGCACCGCGGATGAGGCCCGGGATCAATTCCGCCTCCGGCAGGTTCTTCCAGTAGCGCACCGGCATTTCGCGCACCATTGCGTCGACCTTCAGCCGCGCCGGATTGAAGATGTTCGCGTAGTAGGTGCGCCAGAGGCTTTCCAGCTCATCAGCACCAGGGGCATCGCTTCGCTGCGCGCCGGGACCGTTGACCAGGGCGCTCCCGTCCCAGTGGACGCTGCGCAGTGGCGTGAGGATCGACCAGCGCATGCCCGCGAAGCGGCGGGAGAAGAACGGCGCCACCTGGGGGAGCACGTCGTGCTCGGGCTCGAACCAGGCGATGAACACCGGCCCGTGCGCTCCCGCGACTTCACGGAATCGAACGAAGGCCTTCATCTTGTGTTTCTCGCGACGCACCGCGCGGGCGGCACGTTCGGCCCAGGCCACGTCGTCGTCGGTGGCGATGCGCAACAGCGCGCGCTCTCCATGGGTGATCCGCCACAGCAACCGGTAGAGCACCGCGTGTCGCCGGGGGTCGGAGTGCGCAAGTACCAGCGTTGCAAGAGCGACGAAATCGCGCGGTACGCGCGCCACGGCTCCCGTGGAAGACGGCGATGGCGCACCTTCCGCCGCCCCCGCGCCCAACAGGTCGCCCTGTGCCCCGGCCTGCCACTGCACCGCGTCGGGTGGCACCGCCGCCGCCAGCAGCGCACGCGCCTGGGCCCGCCACTCGGCGAGGTCGGCGCCGTCCCCCAGGAACACCGCGTGCATCAGTGGCCGAACAGATCGGGCTGGCGCGGCGGCGCGCTGTCGACCAGCACCGCCCGCAGTCTCGCGCTTTCGACGTCGCCGCGCGGCCGATGGTCGGCGGTCACGACGAACGGCCCCACCTTGCGTACCGACACGCCGAGCTTGGCCAGGTCGTCGAACCTCACGCGGCGGTGCACCCGCATCGCGAGCAACTTCTTCACCGTCGCGACGCCGAGGCCGGGCACCCGCAACAGGGTCTCGCGCGGCGCCGTGTTGAGATCGACCGGGAACCGCTCCCGGTGCCGCAGTGCCCAGGCAAGCTTGGGGTCGACCTCCAGGTCGAGCATCCCGTCCGTGCCCGCCGGCGCGATCTCGCCCACGTCGAACCCGTAGAACCTCATCAGCCAGTCCGCCTGGTAGAGGCGATGCTCTCGCACCAGTGGTGGCGCCCGCAGTGGCAGCGCCCGGGAGGCGTCGGGAATCGGGCTGAACGCCGAGAAGTACACGCGCTTCAAGCGGTAGTTCGCGTAGAGCGTGCCGCTGGCCTCGAGCACATCGCGGTCGCTGGCGTCATCGGCGCCGACGATCATCTGCGTGCTCTGCCCCGCCGGCGCGAAGCGCGGTGCCTTGCGCTCGGCCTTCGCCTCGTCGATGCCCAGCCGCAACCGGCCCATCGCCCTGCGGATGTCGCGCTGGTCCTTTTCCGGTGCGAGCGCCTTCAGGCCGGATTCGGTCGGCAGCTCCACGTTGATGCTCAGGCGGTCGGCCCAGCGGCCTGCGGCGGCAAGCAGCTCGGGGGAGGCATCGGGGATGGTCTTGAGGTGGATATACCCGGCGAAGCGCTCTTCCTGGCGAAGCCGCCGGGCTACTTCGACCAGCTGCTCCATGGTGTAGTCGCCGGAACGGATGATCCCCGATGACAGAAACAGGCCTTCGATGTAGTTGCGACGGTAGAAGTCCATCGTCAGCCGGACCACTTCTTCCACGCTGAAACGGGCGCGGCGCACGTTGGAGCTGCGCCGGTTGATGCAATAGGCGCAGTCGTAGATGCAGAAGTTGGTCAACAGGATCTTCAGCAGCGAGATGCAGCGACCGTCCGGGGCGTAGGCATGGCAGATACCCATGCCCTCGTTGGAGCCGATGCCTCCCGTGCCGCGGGAGTCGCGCTTTCGGCCGCCGCTGGACGAGCAGGACGCGTCATATTTGGCCGCATCCGCAAGCAGCCCCAGTTTCTCGCTCAGTTGCATGGGGCCATCTTCCGGAGAGCCGTCTCAACCTGTGAGACGGAGTCCGGAGTGGGGCCGTCCGGCACTGAATGGTTCAGCCGGCCATTGCGCATCTTTCAGGGACCGCAGGTCCATTTGCCAGGATAGACCCGCTCGGCGCCATCCGCCCGCTGCACCTTGAGCGTCGCCGCATGCTCCGTGCTTTCGTTGCCGGTGGGCTCGCGCTCGCCCCGCTCGAGCACGAGGGTCAAGCCCTTGCCGGACAGGGTGATTCCGTCGGAGAGGTCATTGAAGCCGCCGGCACGCCCGTTGCCCAGCAGTTCGACATAGCCGTTGTGGTTCACCACGCCCCGCACCGCGCCGTCCGGCACCACATCGGCTTTCGCCACCAGCAGCGACCTGCCTTCCGTATCGGCGAAGCCGCAGGCCAACTCGCCCGCGAGCTCCACGCTCTCCAGGTGCTCCGGCGCCAGGCCTTCCAGCACGATCTGCGATCCGTCGCCTCCGACGGTGTCGCCAGCGGCGCTGGGGGGTGTGGCCGGCGCCGTGGCCTGCTCCGCAATCGGCGGGGCCGACGGCTCCGCAGTACCCGCGCCCTCCGAAGCGTCGCAGGCCGCGAGGGCCACGGTCATGCATAGGCAAAGCATCACGCTGGAGCGACGCACGGGAGCAACAGGCTCCCGTGCGAGGCGGCTAGTCGGGTTCATGCAGGCACCAGTTCGGAAAGGGGCGACCGACTGTGCGGACATGTGCCTCAGCACCGCGTCAAAAGCGGGTCAAGCGGTGCTGCGGGTCAGGCCTCGGCGCCGGAATCGAACACCGGCTCGAACCCGCCCCAGAACATGCGCTTGCCGTCGAACGGCATCTCGGGCATGTCCTGGCAGTCCATGCCCTCCTCCATGGCCTTGGCCGCCGCATCACAGGTGGCGCGGTCCGGCCAGACCATCCAGCTGAACACGGGCACCTCGTCGCCTTCGGCCTGCGTGGCACGGTAGAAGTCGGTGCGCTTGCCGCGTGGCACGTCCTCACCCCAGGCTTCGACCATCCCGATGGCGCCCCCTTTCTGGAACATCTCCCAGCCCTGCTTGGCCATGTCGACGTACGCCGCCCTGTTGGCAGCGGGCACGGCCAGGGCGAATCCCTGGTAGTAGCCCTGGCCGGCCGCCGGGCCCTGCGTGAACACCGGTGAAAACCCGCCGAAGATCATCCGCCTGCCGTCGAAGGGCATCTCCGGCAGCGTTTTCATCGCGGGGTCGCTTTCCATCTTCGGCCAGGCAGCATCCGCGGTGGCCTTGTCGGGCCAGGCGATCCAGGAGAACACCACGCTCTCGTCATCCTTCGCCTCCACCGCCCGATGGAAGTCGGTGACCTTGCCATGCGGGACATCCACGCCCCAGGTTTCCACCATGCGGGTGGCGCCATAGCCCTTGAACAGGGGCCAAGCCGCGGTGGCATGCTCGATGTAGGCCTGCCTGTTGGTCGTGGGGACTGCTGCGATCGAACCGGTGTAATAGGTCATGTGCTGCTCCTTCTTGGGTGAATGCCCAGCGCCGCTTCTGCCGCAAAGGCCCGCAGGCTGGTTGTACCCTCACGACGAACCGGGAGGCGGCAGATCGACAACGCCATCGATGCGGGTATCGTCCCCGCCATACGCCACGACACGGATATCGCCATGCCGCTTCGCCGAGCTGCCTTCGCAATGCTGTTGTCGGCCTGCATGTGCGCGCACGCGCAGCAGGGGAGCCTGCGTGACCATGGCATCGACATCGGGGTGCTCCCGCCAGGGAGGCTGAACGCCATCACCGATGTCCCGGGGGTCGCGGTGGGCCACAGGACCCTTGTCAATGGAAACGACGTCCGCACCGGCGTCACCGCCATCCTCCCGCATGGCGGGAACATCTTCCGCGACAAGGTGCCGGCCGCGATCCACGTGGGCAACGGGTTCGGGAAGCTCATGGGCAGCACCCAGGTCCGGGAGCTGGGCACCCTGGAGACGCCGATCATCCTGACCAACACCCTCAGCGTGCCGGTCGCCGCCGACGCGCTGATCGACCACGCCTTCTCCTACGCCGGGAACGACGACGTCCGCTCGGTGAATCCGGTGGTCGGTGAAACCAACGACGGTTATCTCAACGACATCCGCGGGCGGCACGTGACCCGGGGTCATGTACTCGAGGCCATCGCCGCGGCCACGAGCGGCCCGATCAGGCAAGGCAACGTGGGCGCAGGCACCGGCACGGTCGCGTTCGGCTTCAAGGGCGGGATCGGCACCTCGTCCCGCAGGCTGCCCGGCTCGCTCGGCGGATACACCGTCGGCGTCCTCGTCCAAACCAACTTCGGCGGCGCGCTGACCGTCGACGGGGTCGCCATCGGCGAGGCACTTGGGAAGTACTACCTCAGCGACGCGCTCAACGATTCGCCCGATGGTTCATGCATGATCATCGTGGCCACCGACGCTCCCCTCGATGCACGCAACCTGGAGCGGCTGGCCGAGCGCGCCATGCTCGGCCTCGGGCGGACCGGCGGCATCGCCTCCAACGGGAGTGGCGACTACGTCATCGCGTTCTCGACCAACGAATCGGTTCGTGTGCCCCATGAGTCCGGGAGCCGACTCCAGGAGGCAACCGTGCTGCGAAACGACGCCATGTCCCCGCTGTTCATGGCCGTCATCGAGGCCACTGAAGAGGCCATCGTCAACTCCCTCTTCCACGCCGCCTCCATGCAGGGGCGCGATGGCCATCGGGTGGAAGCCCTGCCCATGGAATCGGTGATGCGGATCATGGAGCAGCACGGACGGGCGGAGCCGCGCTGACCGTTAACAGCTGCGCGACGCAGGGGTCTTATCGTGTCCCTACGAAAAAAGCGAGACGCAGCCATGCAATGGATCCTCGGAGCGATCCCAGCGAGATCCGGCTATGGACGCGTCAGGGACCGCTCAAGGCCGGACACGTGAGGGACATGGGCAGCGTGCAGGCCATCATCGATCACGTCATGGAGTCCGCACCAAAGGGAGGGCCCAGCCTTGACCTCGGCGACGGGCGGCATTCGCTCGAGCTCAAGGTCATTGCCGTCCATGGGTCGGAGGATCTGCTGGCGGGCGCCAGGCGGGCTTTCGACATCATCCAGCACGAGCGTGGACCGGCTTTGCGACCACGCAGCTACGGCGCCACCCAGATCCGGTCCAAGCGTGAACGCAGGCAGATGGAGCGATCACTGGCGGATGAACTGCCCGAGGTCATCTAGCAGCTCCTAGCCGCGCCAGTTCGCGTGGGTGCTCCAGAACTCCACGCTGCGGCGGTAGGCCTTGCGGTCCAGCGGGATGCCCGAGCCGCCCTCCCCCACCCCGAGCGCATTGCGCATCATCGTGATCGGTGCCATCGGGGTTTCCTCCGGCTCGGCGGTATACATGCAGCCCACCACGCCCCAGTCCTCGACGATGTCCGTGCCTTCTTTTGCCAGTTGCTCGCGGCTGTAGAGGATGACGACGAGGTAATCGGCGACCGGGGGGTCGACGCCGTCGAACCATCGCACCAGAACCGGTAGCTCGGCTTTGGAGCGAGCCTCGTAGTCGGAACGCAGCAGGTGCCGGTTGTCATCGGTGATGGGCACCGTCAGGCACCTGGTGGAGGTCCAGTTGCGGTGCACGTGCAGCTTGCAGAACGGCGCGTAGCCGTCGAGCACCTTCAGTGGGGCTGCTTCGTTGAGGTGGCGCTCGAACTGATCGGGCGTGCAGTCCTGGATGGTGTTGCGCCGCGGCTCACGCGGGAACAGGCGGGTGCGTGCGAAGTCGGTGAGAACGATCTTGCGGTCGGTCGGCATGGTGTGGGTGAGCTCGGGTGGCCTGGCACCGGTGGTTGGTGAGTGGGTCGCGGCTGAAGCCGCCCCTACAGAGGGGGCGGCTGCGCATTGCGGACTCGCATTATCGACCGGTCGTAGCAGCCCGGTCACTCCCGTTGGCGCAAGGTGTCCTTGCACTGCGACGCAAGGTCGTAACGGCACTCGGCCGCTGATTCGCTTGTTCGCGTCGTCTACTGAGCCTTCTTCGTCCTGCCCCCGCAGGGCTTCGGCTCCAGCTGAAACGACACCGGCCGGGTTCCCCGGCCGGTGTCTTCGCTTGCGCAGGTGTCGAAGGAAGCGTCGGCTAGCCTCTACGGGCCCGATGGTAGGCAACGAGGGCGTTCGCGTGCCCATGCCCGATCCCGTAGCCAGTCTTCAGCAGCGCAACCTGTTCCATGTGTTTCGCGTCCCGCATCGAGTCGAGCAGCGTGAACCAGTGCTCAACCGGTTTGCCGTAGGCCTTTTCGATGGACGGGAAGTAGGACACGGGCCCCTTCAGCTTCGAATCCGTTGACATGGCCGCGCTCCTCAAGCCGAAGCCGCGAAGGTTTCGCAGCTCTTCAGCAGCCACATCACGCGCAAGGGTCGGGTGGCCGGGGTTGGATAGAGTTTCAGCATGTCGGCTTCCATCGATTCGGGGTGTACAGGATCGACGAACCAGGCCGGACAAGATCGACAATTGCCACGGCGACGCGAGCACGAGCGCAAACAGCATCCAGCCGCTGGCGCTTGCCGACCGCCGCTCTCGCCGGGATACTCGCCCACTGCATCCACGCTCCAGGGGAAGGAAATGCGCGTGCTGGTACTGCTGCTTCTGGCGGCTTCTTTGTATGGCGGTTATCAGTGGTGGCAGGACCGGTCCGGTGCAGGGATGGTCGACGCAGGGGCAAGCCCAAACGGATTCGTCCCGGTAGAAATGCCCACCGGCGCGCCGCGCGGCGCAGTCCTTGTCCTCGCGCCGCCGAACTGCCCTTCCGAGCAGGCCAAGCGCTCCGAAGCACTGGTGACGAGCCTGTCGCGGGCGGGTATCCCGGTGAAGCGTGGCAGCTCCATGGCCTTCGACGTCGTCAATCCCACCCGCGAGCAACGGGAGGGCGTCGATCGTGCCGTCAAGGTGTTCCAGCGCGGCGCACCGGCCGTGTTCGTCAACGGAATGGCCATGTCCAACCCGACGCCGGAGCAGGCGATCCGGGAATACCGCCGCACGAAGGGCTGACGCCCGGTCGAAGCAGCCGGTTCGGCCAGCAGGACCTGGTGGGCGGATAGCTGAAAACGGCATCGGCCGGGATGTCCCGGCCGATGCGTTACATGCGCGCCGATGGCACGCAATGGCGAATCAGAACCGGACCTCGGCCCCCAGCATGACTGTGTCGGCACTGTTGATCTCGGTACCGTTCCAGTAGCTCTCGCTGAAGTACAGGTGATTGGTGTACGTCAGGCTCATGTTGAAGTGGCGGTTGAAGTCGACACCGAGACCCACGCCGAGATAGGCACCGTCGGTCGAGTCGCGGAAGTTGCTGTACTCGGCCCTCCAGTAGCCCGTGCGCACCAGCGCATACACCGGATTGCCGCTGCCGAATTTGAAGCGCGCGTTGGCCCCGACACTGCTGTACTCGACCTCCGGCGCATCGAAACCATCGTGCTCGGCATCATTGATGCCGGCCATGCGCGACTTCGACTCCCGCCAGCGTCACCGGGCCGGCCTGCCACCGATACCCGGCGTTGATCATCGCAGCCGACTGGTCGACGTCCTCGTAAACCCAGCCCTTGCCGGCTTGAGCCCCGACGAAAAAGCCTCCCCGGTTCTCCTTGCGGGCGGCCGGTGCAACCAGGCCATCTACGCCGGACCTGGTGTCGGGCTGAGAAGACGCGGACGGCTCCTGGGTTCGCGGCACGCGTTTGGCCGGGTCGGCTTGCTGTTGGTGTGGCGGCTGCCAGACCTCGAGCCCCGCGTCCTGTGCCCGGGCGCTGGCAGATGCCATCACAAACCCCACCGTGACGGCGGCCACGGCCGCCGCCATCGTCGTATTCTTCATCTTGATTCCCCTGTCCTTGTTGATGAATCGGCGCAAGTCTACGCGCCGATCCAGCATTCAACGCAAAAGGAGAGCGTCACAGGACAGGGGACCCGGCACCTCGCACCCGTATGGCAGCCTGGCGTCAGGTCACCTTCTTGTAAACGGTGACGCCGAGGACGAACAACACCACAGCGATGATGACGGCGGCCCAGAACAGGAACTTGGCAATGCCGAAGGCGCCGCCGGCAATGCCGGTGAAGCCGAGGAGGCCGGCGATGAGGCCGATGACGGCGAAGATGATGGCCCACTTGATCATGACGTTGATTTCCGCGACTGAGGTTCCAGCCGCGACCCTAGCGGGACGACGGTCACTTCCTCGTGAGGTACCTGGTTGGGGAGCCGCAGCTCAATCCGCGCGGATGCGATAGGCCTCGGCCAGTGAGATCCGCGCTTGCCGGGCCATGGCCACCGCAGCCTGGGTAATCGGGATCATGCCGCCATCCAGGGCCGCTTTGTGGATGCGGTCGGCGTCCACGCCGGGCTCGATGAGATCTCGGATCGCGGGGGTGATTCGCATCAGCTCATAGACGGCACAACGCCGGTACACGCCGGTGCCGTGGCATCGCGAACATCCCCGACCGGTGGTGAAAACTTCTTGCGGGCCGACGCCCAGCGCATCCCGGATCGACGGCGCCACATCCTCCTCCGTGCGGCAATGCTCGCAGGTCAGCCGTACCAGCCGTTGCGCCATGATTCCTGTCAGCGCGGCGCGGAGCAGGTAGGCCTCCACGCCCAGCTCGAGCAGGCGCGTGACCGTGGTGGCGGCAGTGTTGGTGTGCAACGTGCTCAAGACCAGATGCCCGGTCAACGCGCTTTCCACCGCCATCCTCGCGGTTTCCCGGTCCCGGATCTCGCCCACCATGATCACGTCGGGATCGTGCCGCAGGAAGCTGCGCAAGGCGCTTGCGAAAGTGACTTCGATGGTCTGGTTCACCTCCATCTGGCGGATGCCCGCAAGCGTGTACTCGACGGGGTCCTCGACGGTAAGGATATTGACCGGACGGCTCCTGAGTTCCTGGAGCATGGCGTATAGCGTGGTCGACTTGCCGCAACCAGTCGGTCCCGTCGTGAGGAAGAATCCGTGGGAGCGGGCCATCTGGTCGTCCAGCTCGGCCCGGTCGGCGGGCGTCAGCTGGATCTCGTCGATGGTCTTGAGGCTTTCCTCGGTGTCGAGCAGCCGGATCACCACGCTCTCCCCCAGCACGGTGGGCACCACGGAGACACGCAGATCGATCGCCCTCCCGTCGTCCAGCTTGAAGGAACCGCGGCCGTCCTGCGGGCGCCGGTGCTCGGCAATGTCCATTTCCGCGAAGACCTTGACCCGGTTGACGACCAGCGAAGCGACTTCGGGAATGATGTCGCGCTGGTGGACCATGTTTCCGTCAATGCGGAACAGCAGCTCGAACCCTTTGGCCCCGGGTCGGATGTGGACGTCTGATGCCCTCTGGCGAACCGCTGCCACCATCGTCGCCCGCATGGTCTGGATCATTGGCCAACGGGCGGCCAGCTCTTCGTCCCTGGCCAGTCGCTGTTCGTCGCGCTGCCCGGGCTTGAGGCCCATCTGGCTTGCAATCTGGCGGTCTTCTTCGTGGTCCGCCTGCGGGTCGGCCTGGTGGAGCCGGGCGTGAGCGGTCGCCACCATCGGGATGATCGGCTGGTTGGTGACGAAGCCCAGCATCGACATCATCGAATCGTCCGTCCCCGAATCGACGGCAACCGCCAGGTAACCATGTGCGTCCAGCAGGGGCGTTGCTTGCAGGCGGCGCGCTGCCGCATCGGGGAACAGCTTCCTGAGATCCGGGCTGCGGTTGATCGCCGATACGTCGACCAATGGCACACCGAGCTTCCCTGCCTGTTGCCACGCGACATCGCCACCGCTGCCGGCGAGTTCCAACCAGAGCCCATGCTCCATCTGCAGGGCTTCCAGCACCTGGTCCACCCTGCCGGCGGCACACGCAGCCATGTAGGTGTCCAGTTGCTGGCTGTCACGGATCACCGGCAAGGTGGGATTGCTGTACGGGGTGCTGGCCATGCCTACTTCTAGCACGGGGGACAGGCGTCGAAACGGGCTTCTGTCGCATACAGCCACGCAGACCTTCCTGCGACCCGCCCGTCAATGGAAAAGCCGCCCCAAGGCGGCTCTTCCGGTGTAGAGCACGGGCACTAGCCCTTGCGGTCGCCCCGGTCCCCGTGACCGGGCTCGGCCTCATTCTTGGCATCCTTGCGGACGTCCTGGCTCAAGGACCGGCCTACATCCGTACTCTCCTTGATGCGCCCCTCGTCATCGCGACGGATATAGCGCTTGTCGCCCTCGTGCGGTTCGATCAGCTCTCGCTTGCTGGAAGCCATGGTGGTCTCCTGCGCTTTGGGGGAGCCGTAGTGTTAACCGATCCCCCATGAACCACATGCGAAAAGGGTGGGATGCGAAGCCCCACCCGCCTGGCTTGCCTATCTGCCGCCGCGTGCCCGCGAAGCCGCCGTATCCACGTCACCCGGCTCCCGCCAGGGCATCCGCAACATCTCCCACACAGAGGGCTGGCGCGGGCCGATGCCGGTCTGCTCGACATCCCCATCGCTATAGGTCCCGAAGAGCCGGTCCCAGATGATCGCGTTGCAGGCGTAGTTCGAGTTGCTGTGCTCGAACACCTGCGAGTGGTGCCGCCGGTGCTGGTCGCTGGAGGTGAAGAACCAGTCGAACACCGGCGTCCGCATCCGCAGGTTGGCATGGGCCAGTGTTCCGTTGACCACCAGCAGCACCACCGCGCCCGCCACGGCCTCGGACGGGGCACCGAACAACCCGGCCAGCAGCACCATGGGCAGCGTCAGGAACAGCGTCTCCAGCGGATGGGTCGCGCTGACATTGAGCGCATGCAGGTTGTGGAACGCATGGTGCACGCCGTGTCCGCTCAGCCGCCAGAACCAGCCGAAGCGGTGGATCGCCCGGTGGATCCAGTAGTAGATGAGGTCCGCCGCGAAATAGAGCATCAGCACCTGGAGCAACAAGGGCCAAACTTCCGGCCAGATGCCCGAACCAAGCCCCTCGCGCACGCCGACGAGCGTCGGCGTGACCAGCGCCTCATAGCTCGCGAGCACCAGGCCAGCGACCAGCAGGAGCGCCACGTACCAGCCCACCAGCGCAAGCCGCGCGCGCACCGATAGCCGCCACGAGGGTTTGGCCGGGATGGCGCGCTCGAGCCATTCCATCAGCAACAGGATGATGGCGGCCGCGACCAGGGCGGCGACCTCACTCAGGCCCATCGCCCACCACAGCGCAAGGGCGCCCAGCACGAAGAAGGGGTGGCCGGCCCGTTCGACCAGGCTCCGCAGGCGCGGGTAGCGATCGTTGGCGAGATCCAGCTCCATGCACGGCTCCAGCGCAGCGTTACGACGGGTCCGAATATGGCCGTCTGGGCGGAACGGGGACACTGCCACTAGTCACCCCCTCGATAGAAGCTCGGCAGAACCGCCAAGGAGACCTGCGGCACTGCCTCCCGCTAATGGACAGGCGACCGCATCGGGATCCGGATGAAGCTGTCGGAATGCCAGTCGATCCGCAATGGCTCACCCGCGTCAGCAGCCGATTCGTCGCTGACATCCCCGCCAGTACCGTGATTCACCTGATGCATCGCGTCCTTGAGCACGTCCGCCACCACGACAAGCCGACTGCCGGGTTCCATCCGGCGGCCCGTCATGCGTGACCGTTCAAACGGCAACACAACCCATTCCCCCGGCTCCAATAAATGGCGGGCTGTCATGTCGTGCGCGTGACTGGCGCGGCCCACGTAGTACGAGAGCTGCATCGCCCGCCCGTCCGACATCAGTTCGTACAACACGACGGTGAAATCCACGTCGCGCTTGTTGATACGAACCTTGAGCGCTCCGGACAGGCTGCCGACCACATCGACCGGCTCGGCGAACACCTCACTGGCAAAAGCCAGCCCGCTGCCGGGTTCCAATGCATTGCGGAGAATCGGAACCGGGTAGTAGCCATCCCTCTCGGAGGCGCGATCGCCGAAATCGACCGTCTGGGTCAAGAACCGGCCCGGGCCCGGAGCACTCGTGGTCAACCGGTGGTACCTGCCGTCTGATCCGGGAGACAGGTGCAACGTGGCATAGCCGCCGGCCGCCGCGTCGAGCGAAGGTGCATGGCCCCACAGGTCGGCGCCCATCAACTGGTAGTTGACCCGATCCACGAGCAGTGGCGGCCGTGCGGCACCTTTGAGCACATGGTCCAGCCACTGGAAAGTGACTGCCTGTGTGTCGAACTGCGCAGAGGGATCAAGTGCGTATCCACGGAGCTGCCCGGGCTTTGACGACGCCTGCGCTCCGAAGTGATCGTATGGGCCGATCAGCAACGTGTGGTCGGCATTGGGCAGGTGTCGGTAGTGCTCATTGAAATAGTGCAGTGCCGAAACCTGGCCATCGTCGTAGTAGCCGGTGATCGACAGCACCGGGATGGTGATATCCCTGTATTGCTCCCCATAAGGCACCATCGATTGCCAATACTCGTCGTACGTCGGGTGCGCCAGCCAGCGTTGCAGCCAGGGGTTGGGCATCCCGTCCAGCTGGTCAATCTCGCGATACGGACGCCCCGACGCATACCACCTGTCGGTCAGCGCCGACCAACGTTCGCGTTGGCCATAGGTGTCGTCGTCGAGAAGCCGGTTGTTGGCCACGTAGAACGGCCACGCATAGTTGGCGCTCAGGAAAACGTTGTTCTCCATCGGCAGCCCAAGGCCCGGAATCGCCGCCACGTAGGGAGCAATGGCTTTCAATGCCGGATGCGCGTGCTTGGCCGCTGCCCACGCTGCGAATCCCGAATAGCTGCCGCCGTACATGGCGACGCGGCCGTCGTTCCAGGGTTGCCGGCTGATCCAGTCGATGGCGGCGTGCGCGTCCTCGCCCTCGTGCTCGTAGGGCTCTATGTCGCCAGTCCCCAGCCGCTTGCCACGCGCATCGACAACCACACCGACATATCCATGTGCTGCCGCATGCATGGCCTGGTTGCGATTGCGGGCAGGGTCGGTGTAGATGGTGAACAGCATCGCGGCCGGCAAGGGATCGACTGTCCGACGGCTGCGGACTACATGAGCCGACAGGACGACTCCGTCTGCTGCCGGGATGAGCACCTCGTCATCGACAAGGAACCGCCGGTCTTCATCCTCGCGTATCAGGACGGGGGCCACGTCCCCTGCTGCACGGTAAACCTGGACGAACGCGGCCTGCCGGACGAGGTCGAGGGCGGCTTCCAGCGGAAGCGTCCCATCGCCACTGAAACCGGCAGCAGCACTCTGCAATTGGGCAGCCGCCTGATCCAGATCCGCCACGAACCAGTAGTGGGTCTGCAAGGCGACAACATCATCGAGCCGTGCAAACCGCTTTCTGAAAGCGCTGGCATACGCCTGGGCGAAGCCGGTGTCGTCAGCGGCCCTTGCCTCGGCGAGCAGTAAATAGGGCATCCAACGCTGCGCCCGTGCCGTCTCGCCATCGTCCGCGAGCGAGGCCACCTCCGCCTCGATGGAGGCCACCGCCTCCGGGTATCGACCCGCGACGATCTGGAGATGCGAGCGTTGTGCAGCGGTGATACCCGCTGCATCCGGGCTGTCCCCATCCAGCAATGCCTTCGACACCTTCGCCAGCGATACTTCGATCTGCTCCGGTCGCGCGTCTGCTTCCAACGCCCATGCCAACCGTTGCGGGGTGGCCAGGACCACCGCTGGTGCGACGATCCCGAAGATGCACAGACACACCAGCAGCCGGGCGCGAACCCACCTGCCCTGGCGCCGATCCCGTGCAGCAGACCTGGGCCAACCTTCCATGACGCCCTCGCTTCAACCAGAATCCCCGGATCATGCCACGCCCTTCCGGCCAACAAGCGCTACCGCAACGCGTCCACGAAACGCTGCACCGCAGGATCCCACTCGAACACCACACCCGGGCAGTACGCCGTCTCTTCCATGCGCAGCTGCGTGATTCCCTGCTGCACCACTATCTGGATCGTTTCCATCCCGTGGTTGCAGCCCGGTCGGGACAGCTCGATGGTTTGCCAGCGTTGGCCGTCGGACTTGTCCATGACCTCGATGGCGGTGACCACGGCATCGTCTTCCACCATGGGCACGCGGAAGTAGAACCGATCGCTGGATGACGCCTGCAGCAGGGGCTGCGGTCCAGCAGGCCAGGCGCCGTCGTAGTCGATGGTCGCCTGCAGGTCGAGCACCAGCGGCAGTGTCTTGCCGCTGCGGTAGTCGGTCCAGGTCCCTGTCAGCCGGGGCGTCGAGCGATGGAAGCTGGCGAGGTCGAAGCGCAAGCGCGCGATCGGCAGGCCGGCGGCATCCAGCTCGTCCATGCCGAAGTCGTGGCTCTGGTGCAGGAAAGCCGGCTTCAGCCGGATCGGCGTCCGGTAGCGGTCATAGGAATAGATCGCCCGCTGCACTGCATTGCGGCTTTCGACCACGAAGGTGATGTCGCTGTTGCCGATGCGACCGGTGTAGATGGCGTGCGAGGCCCACGATGGCAGGGACAGCAACACCAAGGCACTTCCAGCGAGCCGGGCGATCCAGGCGCGATGGGTGGCCATCAGAACCGCTCCTCGCTTTCGCCCACCCGTTCGAGACGGGTCGGTGTGACGAAGCGGTAGTGCCGCCACTGGATGGTGCCGGCTCCGTAGTCGATCCCATCCTGCGGGCGCAGGCTCACCCTCCCCTCCTCGCCGAGCTTCAGGTCACCCTGGGCTGCCAGCGATCCAAGCGTCTCGTTTCGCACGTAGCCGGTGTCTGCTCCGTAGATGTAGTAGTCCCGCTGCCTTGCGGTACGTGTCGGATCGTCCGGCCGCATCGGCATGACGGAGAAGTCGAGCACGCCGTCGCCGTTGAAGTCGTGCAAGGCCAGTGTGTCCGTACCCGAGAAGAACAGGTCGAGCCCGTCGATCACCTGCACCGGTTGCCCGCGCGCCAAGTCGAAGACGGTGATGGTGTCCACCCGGCCCCCATGCTCGCCCCGTGCCTTGCGCGCGTGCACCCGGAAGTAGAAGCGCTCGTCGGCCGGGACCTGCAGGAGCTCCCCATCGTAGGCGTCGCCCTGGTCACTGGAGAAGCGCACCACCCGCTCCAGGCGGATGTCCTGTTGCTCCCGGCTGCGCAGGTCAATCGAGCGCCCCCGCAGACGCTTCGCGCCGGGCACGGCCGGCTGCAACGCAAGGGCCGCCGTCGGCAGCTTCGGATCGCCGAGCACGTTGATCAGCAGGCCTTCGTCTTCGACATACGGCGTCTTCTCCAGCGGCACCGGCATGCGCTCGGCATCACTGAACAGGTACCCGCTCATGCCGTCCAGTTGCCAGTCATGGATCAGCAGCACTTCAACCGCAGCCCCCCCGATGGTGCCGCGGTAGGCGGTGATGGGCTTCGCCTGCGCGGAAGCGGTGTGCACGTGGAACGAAAGCATCGTCGCGAAAACGGCGGCCACTGCACCGACTACGCGCCACTGCCTGCCGGCACCGGACCAGATCTCCAATTTCGCCCTGCCATACCCCAATGAGGCGGAGAGATTAACCGGTCCGGCGCGATTTTCGTCGGCGAGTCCAATGGCCGATGCCCCGGAACTCCCTCGTTGGATGGGATGAAGGCCCCGCTCCCATGCTTCGGGGCCTTCCCGGGCCGGAGGGTCCGGTTCCACCACGGCATGGATCCGCTATGGAATCGAGGGATCGACATGAAATCCATCAACGACAACCAACTCCAGTCGCTCAAGAGGCGGCAACCGAACAACGTGATCAAGGTGTCACTGCCTGCCAGCGCCTACTACGACCTGGATTCATTCCAGAAGGTACAGAAGGACATCCTCGGACGGCTGGGGTGCATGGCCTGTTGCTCCGGCTGGGACATCCGGTGGGATCTGCAACGTCGCTTCCTGGTCGACGAGAAGCTCGACATCCAGGGCGACAGGTTCGGGGGACCGGGGTACTGAGGCATGTCCCGACTTCCCGAACTCGGCGTCGGGATCGTCTACTTTCCCGCGCTCGAGCATGTGCTCGACGCGGGGGAGGGACTCATCGACCTCATCGAGGTCGAGCCGCAACCGCTGTGGTTGAAGGATTCGCGGCAGGGCGCTCCCCGTCTTGACGATCGCGCCTTCGATCGCCTGGAGTCGCGCCCACAGCGCAAACTGGTCCACGGCGTAGGCATCCCGCTGGCGGGGACCGTGGGTCTGGACCCGTCGCAACTGGGGGCTTTCAAGGAATCGATCGCAAGGCTGGATCCTCCATGGGTCAGCGAGCACCTGGCCTTCCTTCGCGCCGGCCACGGGCATGGCGCGTTCAACAGCGGATTCCTACTGCCCCCGCTGCAATCGAGTGAAACCGTCGGCACCTGCGTCCGCAACATCCGACAGCTGCAACGCGCGATCGACCGTCCACTGGCATTCGAGAACGCCGCCAACTACCTCAAGCCACTGACAGGCGAGATGCCCGACGGCGAATTCATGGCCGGGATCGCCGAGCAGGCGGACTGCGGCATCCTGCTGGACCTGCACAACCTGTGGTGCAACCAGCTCAATGGCCGGCAATCGGTCGACGAAGTGCTTTCGAGCCTGCCACTGGAGCGCGTGTGGGAAATCCACCTGGCCGGCGGCGATGACGTGGATGGATACTGGCTGGACGCGCACTCCGGCCCAGTACCGGAAGCGCTGATGGAGCTGTGCCGGCATTGGGTTCCGCGCCTTCCGAACCTCAAGGCGATGGTGTTCGAGATCATTCCCGATTACCTGCCCGCCAAGGCCATCGGTACCGACGATGTGTTGGGGCAATTGACGACGATGCGCGAGGTCTGGGCAACGCGGGGATCACGTGCCGCTCCGACGCACGTCCCGGCACTGACGCGTGCCGCGCCGCGAAGTGCATCACTCCCGGCACAGGCTGAATGGGAGGAAAGCCTGGCGCTCGCCGTCAATCGCCGAGTGCGGGTATCGCCCTCGCCTGCCGCATGGTTGGACGATCCCGCCGTCGGCGTATTGCAGCAACTGGTTACCAACGTCCGCGCCGGCATGCTGGTCGACCTGCTCACCCTCAGCTATCGCCTGATGGTGCTGCACCTGGGGGAGGAGCGCGTCCACGCGTTGATGGACGCCTACTGGCAGCAGACCCTGCCCGAGCCGTTCGCGGGCCAGGAGGCGGCACGCTTCGCGAGCCATGTACGGGGCTTGCGGCTTCCGGTGCCCTACCTGGAAGACGTGCTGGCCTACGAGGTCGCTTCAATGGACGCGGTCGCTACTGGAGTCGACGTGCAGGTGCCGTTCTCCTGCGACCCACGCCCCGTCATCGATGCCCTGCGAGCAGGCCGACGTCCAACGGTGTCAGCGGTTGGGCACTACGAGCTGACCGTGACGCCCTGAGTCGAAAAGATACTTGGCACTGTCACGCGTGATCCGACGCTCCATCACCACGCAGGCGCAGCGTCAGCCCCTTGAGGAAGTTGCGCAGCAACTGGTCACCGCAAGGCCGGTAGTTCTTGTGGCCGGGCTGCCGGCACAGCGCCGACAGCTCCGGCTTCGACACCGGAAACCCCGCATCGGCGAACACCTGGTGCATGTCCACGTCCTTGAGTTCGAACGCCACACGCAGCTTCTTCAGTACGACGTTGTTGCTGATGCGCTTCTCCACCGGCCGCGGCGGCCGGCTCTCGTCGCGGCCGCGCAGATGGATGATCAGGCCGTCGAGGAAGTGTGCCAGCACGCTGTCGCTGCAGGCCACGTATCCCGGCTCGTCCTCCTTCAGCAGGAACGCGCGCACATCGTCCTTGTCGATGTCGAGCGCGGGGTCGGCGAGATGGGCGATCTCCACCACCTTGCCGTCGCTCAGGTCGAGCATGTAGCGGATGCTGCGCAGGACATCGTTGTTGATCATGGATCCAGCGGGGTCTTCATGGGCGACGCACAGTCTACCGGTGGCAGCGCGTCAGCCCTGGAACACCGGGCCCAGCATCCGGAACGCACCTGCGTCGGCATCCATCTCCACCCTGCCCCCCACCGGCACGATGAACTGCTGGCGGATGTGCCCGATCATCGCCCCGCGGTAGGCGGGGATGCCCAGCGGCTTGATGTGGTCGTCGAAGATCTGGTCCAGCGTCAGTGACCCGTAGCCTGCACCGGGATCGCAGTCGGTGCACTCGCCGAAGATGAACCCTGCGATCCGGTCCAGCGCGCCCATGAGCTTCAGCGTGGTCAGCATCCGGTCGACGCGGTACGGGGCTTCTTCGACATCCTCCAGGAACAGGATGCGGCCATCGAAATCCGGCAGGTAGGGCGAGCCCGCCAGACCCACCAGCACCGACAGGTTGCCCCCGACCAGCTCACCGCGGGCCTTGCCACCGGTGATGGTGAGGGTGCGGTTCCTGCGGGGGACCAGCTCGTCGCCCGGGTCGGACACGTTCTGGTAGTGCATCAGCTCGCGGTCGAAAAACAGCCGCCGGAACTGATCGACGTTGAAGCGGTTCCAGCTGGCGGCGCCGATCGGCCCGTGGAAGGTGACCAGGCCCGCCTGCGCGAGGATCGCATTGTGCAGAGCAGTGATGTCCGAATAGCCCAGCAACGCCTTCGGGTTGGCGCGGATGGTGTCGTAGTCAAGCAACGGCAGAAGCCGCGCCGCGCCTGATCCGCCACGGACGCAGACGATGCCCTTGACCGACGGGTCGGCGAACATCGTGTTGAGGTCGCCGGCACGCTGCGCGTCGGTGCCCGCCAGGTGGCCGTGCCGTGCGGCGTAGTGCTCGCCGGTCTTCACCTTGAAACCCAGCGCCTCCATCACCTCCCGCGCAAGCTGCAGGTTGAGGCGCTCGTCGGTCGCCGAGGACGGACTGACCAGCCCGACCGTGTCGCCAGGGTTCAAGGGCACCGGCAGCACCCGCCCGCCCTCCGCCGCGACCGCGATGCCGCCTGTACCTACCAGCGGCAACAGTGCCGTCAGCGCCGCGCTTCCCAGGAAATCCCGCCTGTGCATGCCATCGCCTGTCGAATGGAATGCAGCCGAGGTTACCGCACCGGCGGCAGGCTTCCGCCGGTTTGACATCACGTCGCGCGCCTCGGAGCATCTATCCGGCATCGCCACGGAGCACCTCATGCGTCGCGTCGCACTGTCCCTACTGCTGTTGCCCCTGTTGTGGCCAGGCGCTTCCGTCGCCCGTCCGGACAATATGCCCACCGGCGCCGCCGCCAGCACGACGCCGCCACCCCCGGCCTGGCTGGGCGAGCTGGACGCGCTGTATGACGCCCGCATCCGCGTGGCGGGTTTGGAGGATCGTGCATTCCAACCCGAACACTGGTGGCGGATTGCCAATCCCCTGCTGGAGGAGTCGCGCGGTTTCAAAACCCGTGAGATCGGCCGCAGCGTGGAAGGTCGGCCGCTGCGCCACGTATCCTGGGGCCACGGCGAGACCCGGGTGCTGCTGTGGTCGCAGATGCACGGTGACGAAAGCACGGCGTCGATGGCGCTGGCGGACCTGTTCCACTTCCTCGGCGGCTATCCGGGCCACCCGCTCGTGCAGCGCCTGCGCGAGGCCACCACCCTGCACTTCCTGCCGGTGATGAATCCCGACGGCGCCGCGCGCTTCCAGCGCCACAACGCGCAGGGCATCGACATCAACCGGGACGCGCGCGCCCTGGCCTCGCCGGAGGCGCGTGCCCTGCATGGACTGCGCGAACAGGTGAAGCCGCGATTCGGCTTCAACCTGCACGACCAGCAGGTCGGCTATCGGGCCGGCGATTCCGACCGCGGTACCGCCATCGCCCTGCTCGCCCCGGCTTTCAACGACGCCCGCGAAGTGGACGCTACCCGCGCCCGCGCCATCGAAGTGGCGGTGGCGATCCGCGCGGTGCTGGAGCCCTACATCGCCGGCCACATCGCCAAGTGGGACGACACCTTCAATCCCCGGGCATTCGGCGACCTCACCGCCAAGGCGGGGGTGTCGACGGTCCTGATCGAATCGGGCGGCATCGAGGGCGACCTGCAGAAGCAGCAACTGCGCAAGCTGAACTTCCTTGCCCTCGTCGGCGCACTCGACGCCATCGCCACCGGCGACCACGCCGGCCTGCCACACGCCGCCTACGAGGAGCTGCCAGAGAACGGCGAGGTCTGGCCGGACCTGCTCATCACCGGCGGCACCCTGGCGCAGCCGGGGCAAGCCCGCACACAGGTGGACCTTCTGATCAATTTCGATCGTCCACTGCTTGAACGCGGCGGCACCATCACCGAGATCGGCGACCTCGCCGATACGGACGCACGCCGCACGATCGACGCCTCCGGCCTCTACATCATCCCGTTCCACCCGTCCGGCGAACCCCCGCGCGAGACCGGCGGGCGACTGACAGACGACATGCCCGCGTACTTCCACCTCAGTCGTGACCCCGAAGGCCGAAATGTCGTATGGACCCTGGCCGGCGACGTCGACCCGAAAAACCCGGGACCAAGCGCCGACGGCCAGGCATCTGCCAGCCCGCACCTGCGGTGACGGCCGCTACTCGATCTCTACGAACGGCGGATTGGAACAGGAACGGCACCGGAGGAACCATTCGGCTCCGTCATCCAGGATGACGGAGCCCGTGCCGTACTGGCGAACCGTCCATGTGCCCTCTCGCCCATCCGCCAGCACCACCCGCCCCCGCGCAAGGCACGGCGACCATGGGAGATGGTGCATGTACTGGTCACGACTGATCGACTCGCCAGCCTCCAGCGCCCGTCTGGCCGTAGGCTCGTCGATCACGAAGCCCTCGCATCCCCGGGCTTCCACCTCCGGCGAAGCTGCGCCGTTCTCCGTAATGCGTAGCGATTCCACAGCCAGGCCAGCCCCTGCATGGCGATCGATATGCGCATGCCTGGACGACACACCGCACGCAGCGACCAAACAGCAGGCCCCGAAGGCGGCGGTTCGGAAGACCCACCTCACCATGTCGCGGTCGCCGCTTCGGTCGTGGTCTTGTAGGACACCTGTGGGTGCCGATACACCTCTTCAGCGGCCACCTTGAGCGTGCGCCGCAGCTCTCCGACCAGCCACCGCAGTGCGGCGTTCTGCTCGCCGGTAACCGCGACGTATACGAACTCGTCGGCCCCGCGAATCTTGCCAAAATCGGGATTCCGGTTGTATTCGCCGACGAGCTCCACGCCGATGCTGTCGCGGTTCGAAGGGAATCGGTCCGGAAAAACTTTCCCGTGCTCCATCGTGCTGCGCTTCCGCAAGGTAGTGGACTGCAATCGCTTGAGCTCCGCCGGAGCGCAGGCATGGCGCTCCAGGCAGCGCGACTTCAGCAGCCCAACATGATTGGCACGCTTGAGCAAAGAAGCCGTCTGGTAGATCTTTCCGTCCTTCTCGATCAGGAAGTGGGCACCAATGGTGCTGTTGCGGTAGCTGTTGAACGTGGACTGCGCCGTCGACCCGCCGGTCTGGTGGACGACGATGCCGTTCACCACCGGCATGTCACCGCGCTCCAGCGCAGTGAATCGGCGCGCTTCGACGAGCGCGCTGCGAACCATCCCGTCCTTGTCGATACGAAACATGCATCCTCCTTGATGAAACAGAGCCGCGATCCTGCGACACGATGGAGTTTGCCGCCCGGGCCTGATGGAGGCAAATCCCGGCCAGCAGTAGGATTGGCCCTGCATCCAATACCCACCGTCAAGGAAGTGACCATGAAAATGAAGAAGACACTCGCGCTCAATGTCCTGGTCGCAGTCGCGCTGCTCGCCATGTCCACCGTGGCCGCCGCGCAGGAAGTCGCCATACGCAAGGGCGTCGTGACCGGCATCGCGCCGATCCAGGTCCAGACACAGGCTGCCCGGCCGCAGCGCCCGACATCCACCGGCAACGCCCTCACCCGCTCGCTGTCCCGCCTGGCGGGGCGTGCCGCTTCAAATGCGACTGATGGCTCCTACGACGCGTACGACATCGCCAGTAGCGCCACCCGCGACGCGACCACGTCGACCACGGCCGCGGCGTCGGCGCGGCAGAACTCCGGCACCGCCTACATGGTGATGATCAAGTTCGATGACGGCAGCGAATCCGCCATCCAGTCCGCCGACGCCAGCGGGCTTACCGTCGGCGCCCCGGTTCGTGTATTGGGTTCGGGCGAATCGGCGCAGATCATCCCCGGGAGCTGAGCCTGCCCACTTCCGCCCGTCAGGCCACGCGCGCCTCTTCTCCCAGCAACCGCCCGAGATCCTCGTCCTTCTCCTGCCACAATCCGTTCATCCACTGCTGGAACCGGACGCGGAAGGCGCGGTCGTTCTGGTAGTCGCCGTGCAGCAACTCCTCCGGGATGGGCCGCTGGCGCACGTGCACGTGGATGTCGGGGATGCGGTCCGCCAGCAGGTCGACCATCGACGGCCGGCCAGCGGGATAGGCGATGGTGACATCGAGGATGGCGTGCAGGCCGGTGCCCATCGCGTCCAGCACGAACGCAACGCCGCCTGATTTGGGCTTGAGCAGGTGCCGGTAGGGCGATCCCTGCCGGGCATGCTTCTCCGGCGTGAACCGGGTCCCCTCGACGAAGTTCATGATCGCCACGGGAATCTCGCGGAACTTGTCGCAGGCGCGGCGGGTGGCTTCGATGTCCCGGCCGGCCAGCTCGGGACGGCGCGCGATCTGCTTGGGCGTGTGGCGTCCCATGAAGGGGAAGTCCAGTGCCCACCAGGCCAACCCGAGCAGTGGCACCCAGATCAGCTGCCGCTTCAGGAAGAAACGCATCAGCGGGATCCGCCGGTTGAACACCTTCTGCAACACCACGATGTCGACCCAGCTCTGGTGGTTGGCCAGCACGAGGTAATGGCCGTCCTCATGCAGCGTCATGTCCTCCTGGACGTGGAAGCGTGTGCGGAAGAAACGGTCCACCATCCAGCTGTTGACGCCGATCCAGCTCTCGGCGATCCCGGTGAGCCAGGGGTCACTGGCCTTGCGTAGCCGCTTGGATGGCAACAGCGCCTTGATGAGCGCCACCAGCAGCAACGGGCCCACATGCAGCACCGTGTTGGCCGCAAGCAGGAGGGAGACGAAGGTCACGCGCAATGGGAGCATCGGGATCGCTGGGGGCACCGGGGCCCCCATTGTCGCGGATAAGTGGTCAGCTCCGCGTCTCCGCCTCCTCCCAATGGTGGACAATGCGCCCATGAGAACCTTCGTACTCAGGGCCCGGGCGGCCCCCACCGACAGCGCGAAGCTGCTGGCTTCCGTCGGCACCGAGGTGCATGCCGAGATCCTCGCCCACACGCTGATGAACGCCATCTTCGTGGCGCAGTCGCACCGCCCCGACGTGGTGGTCTACCTGGTGCTTGAAAGCACGCAGGATTTCTCGAGGACCATCCGCTTCGAGGCCCGGGCAATGCACGACATCGGCGGGTTCAACGAGCAGGCACTGCTGCACAAGGTCGCCAAAGCACTGGATGCGTCCCGGGGCATGGGCAAGGAGGAAGAGCGGCCGGTCGAATCAGGCGTCACGGTGCGCACCATCAGTTTCGAGCGGCTGGTGCAGCAGCTGGCGGAGGACCACCAGCTGTTCGTCATGGATCGCAAGGGCACCCCAATCCGCGAGCAGCTTCTCGAAGGCAACCCCTGCTTCCTGCTGACCGACCACATCCCGATGCCGAAGAAGACCTTCAACAGCCTGGACCGGCTCGGTGCGAAAAGGATCACGCTGGGCAGGACGATGCTGTTCGCCTCGCAATGCGTGGTCCTGATCCACCACGAACTGGATCAACGGTAGGGCCCAGGGACCCGGCGATCCGCGACAGCAAAGCCCGGCCCCCGCACGCGGCCTATTAGTCCAGCGTGGGGTAGTCCGTGTAGCCGCGCTCGCCGCCGCCATAGAAGGTGGATGGATCGGGTTCGTTGAGTTCGGCACCCAGGCGGAAGCGTTCCACAAGGTCGGGGTTGGCGATGTAAGGGCGACCGAATGCCACTGCGTCGCCGCCGCCATCGCGGATCAGCGCATCCGCAGTGGCGGCCGAATACCCCCCGCAGAACACCAGAAGGCCTTGGAACTGCTTGCGCAGCGCGCTCCGGAAATCATCGGGGAGCTTGGGACCGCCTGCCCAGTCCGGCTCGGCGATGTGCAGGTAGGCAATGCCGCGCTTGCTGAACTCGCGGGCCAGGTAGAGCGCACTGTCCTCGGCATCCTCATCGGCAATGCCGTGGGCAGCGAAGTGCGGGGAAAGCCGCACGCCGACGCGGCCGGCGCCCAGCTCCGCGACCACCGCGTCGACCACCTCAAGGATGATGCGCGCGCGGTTCTCGAGCGAACCGCCGTACTGGTCCGTGCGGGCATTGCTGTTGGTGGCCAGGAACTGCTGCAGCAGATAGCCGTTCGCTGCGTGGATCTCGACCATGTCGAAGCCGGCGCGATCGGCGCGCTTCGCCGCCTGCACATAGTCCCCGACGATGCCGGGGATCTCACTGGCTTCCAGCGCCCGCGGCATCGCGGTCGGGATATTGGCGGGCGTCCCGTCGGGCTGCACGACGAAGCACTTCGCGCCCTCGGCAACGATGGCCGAAGGAGCGACCGGGTCTGCGCCATCCGGCTGGATCAACGGGTGTGAGATCCGCCCTACGTGCCACAACTGCGCGGCCATGCGCCCTCCCTTGGCGTGCACGGCATCGGTCACCAGCCTCCATCCGGCTTCCTGCTCGTCGCTGTGGATGCCCGGCGTCCACGCATACCCCTGCCCCTGCCTGGAGATCTGTGTCGCCTCGGAGATAATCAGCCCGGCGCCCGCGCGCTGGGCGTAGTACTCCGCGTTCATTGCCGTAGGCACGTCGCCCGGCTGGCCGGCACGCGAGCGCGTCAGCGGCGCCATGAAGACGCGGTTCGGGAGTGTGGTGGAGCCGGCGTCGACCGGCGACAGCAGGTGGTTGTACATCGGACCTTCCGGGTGCTTGGGGGATCCGTCTAGATGGGGGCGCAACCGGACCAGGGCAACTCCGGAAAGTCCACCCGGCTGCCGGGTCGGCATCATCAGCCCGGTTGCGACGCCGCAGGGACCGCGCTGGGCGGGACCGAGTCGTCCGCATCGACCGAGGTACGTTCAGCGGCGGTGCTCAACACCACGATGCTGATCCGCCGGTTGATGGGGTTACGCTCGTCCGTCTTGTCGAACGGCACCGAAGACGACAGACCCACCACCCTTGAAAGCTTGTCGTCGTGCAGCCCACCGGAGACCAGCGCGCGGCGCGCGGCGTTGGCACGCTGGGTTGAAAGCTCCCAGTTGCTGTAGCCGCTGCGGCCGGAGTAAGGCGCGTTGTCGGTATGCCCCGAGATCGCGACCCGGTTCTCCACCTGGTTGAAGTAGGTCGCCAGCTCCACCAGGATCTCGTTGGCGTAATCCTTAAGGTTGGACGAGCCCAGGTCGAACATCGGCCGGTTGTGCGTGTCCACGATCTGGATGCGCAAGCCCTCCGGAGTGATGTCGATCAGCAACTGGTCCTTGAACGGTGCCAGCGCCTGGCTGCTGGCGACAGCCTCCTCGAGGGCCCGTTGGAGGGCCTCCAGCCGCTGCCGGTCCTGCGCGTCACGGGCCTTCTGCCCGGCATCGTTCCTGCTCCCCGACCCTGCAATGTCCGGACCGGCACCTGGCGGATTGCGAACCTGTTCGAACATCTTGATCGGCGCATCGCCGGCGCCCCCGGGACCATTGGAACCGGGCGCCATCACCGCCGCCTTGCCGTCGACGATGCTCGGGTTCTTGAAGTAGTCGGCGATGCCGCCGAGCTTCTCCTGGGGCATCGTGGCGACCAGCCACATCACCATGAAGAACGCCATCATCGCGGTCACGAAGTCGGCGTAGGCCACCTTCCAGGCGCCGCCATGGTGAGCGCTGCCGCCCCGCTTCTTCTTGCGGACGATGATGATCGGTTGCAGCTCTGCAGCCATGTCCCTTCCCTCAGCCCTTTGCGGCCTTCAGGTCGGCTTCCAGGTCCTGGAAGCTGGGACGCACGTCCGAGAACAGCAACTTGCGCGCAAACTCGATCGCAACCGGGGGCGCATACCCGCGCAGCGAAGCGACCAGTGCCATCTTGATCACTTCGAAGGCCTTGCCGTCCTCGTGTGCGCGATTCTCCATGGCGGTGGCTATCGGGCCGACGAAACCGTAGGCAATGAAGATGCCGAGGAAGGTACCGACCAGCGCGGAGGCCACCTTCTCACCGATTTCCGCCGGGGGCGCAGTGCCCACGATGGACATCGTGATGATGATGCCGAGCACCGCCGCCACGATGCCGAATCCCGGCAGCGCATCAGCCACCTTCTGTATCGAGTGCGCCGGTTCCAGCGCTTCCTGGTGATGCGTTTCCAGCTCGTACTCGAGCAGCGACTCGAGCTCGTGCGGATTCATGTTGCCGCCCACCATCAACCGGAGGCAGTCGGTGATGAACGCCAGGATGTGATCGTCGGCGGCGACCTTCGGGTACTTCTGGAAGATCGCGCTGTCCTTGGGGTTCTCGATGTGATCCTCGATCGACATCGTGCCTTCGCGGCGGATCTTCAGCAGCAGCTCGTAGATCAGCTTCAGCAGGTCGACGTAGTCCGCACGCCGGTACTTCGGGCCCTTGAGGAGTGATTTCATGCCATGGAACGCACTTTTTATCACCTTGGGCGGCGTGGCGATGACGTAGGCACCGGCGGCGCAGCCGCAGATCACGATGATCTCGTTGACGTGCCAGAGGGCCAGCAGGTTTCCGCCGACCATCGTAAAGCCGCCAACGACGCTGGCGATGACAACGATCGCACCAATGATGAGATACACGAGCGGCAATCCACGGGAGCAGGAGTCAGGCAAGTAACGGCACCCCGCCCCCCACCTTTAGCCAGCACCTGGCGCTATATCCGCGTCGACAGCGGTGCCGAGCTACCCGTATCGGGCGCGGTGCCGATCAAGCGTGCGTGAGACCCGGTCCAGCGCCCCCTCGACCTCCCGGGTAAAACCACCCGCCGGCAGGTGTCTCACGGCCGAATGCGCCGCACAGACGGTTCGCGTATCGGCCCAGTGGGCAGCCAGCCCACGCGCCCACGCGGCGTAGGCATCGGCCGCACCCGCTTCCGGCTTGAGCGCGTGCCGCAGCATCGGGTGCATGCGCAGGGACGACTGCGGCAGCAGACGGCGCAGCAAGCCCGGGCCGGCCATGACGTTGAGCGTGTCGTCGACGTGGACGATGCCGCTTTGCCGGTGGCGCACCAGCACCGAGGCGACGTGGACGCGTTCATCCGGGCAAGTGAACTGCACCCCATTCGGCACCGAGAGGTCGAACAGGTCGGCGAACGGGTGATCCGGCCCCCACTCTTCCACGGGCGCTTGCGACCACGGCAATGACGGAGCGAGCCGGTGATGGCGCGCGGTGCCATGCAACTTCGCCGACGGGAACAGCCGGTGCGTGGCCTCCACGTGCAGCGTATGGAAGGGATGCACGTGCACGACGGCCGCCACCCGCTCCCCACTGGACGTCAGCGCCATGAGGGCCTCACGCTCACCCTCGTCCAGCGCGCAGCCGTCGATCAGCACGAAGCGTCCATCGCCGCCTTGCACCACCGACATATGCGTGCCGATGTCGAGCACCCCGCCGACGCGGTAGGTCCCACGGATGTTCCAGAAGTTTTCAGCGAGTTTCTGCATCCCGACAGCATAGGCCGGCGGCGTGAAGGCGCTGCGCCTGTCTTCGCCAATGCACACGAGGCCTCAGGCGGCATTCCGTTGTACCTTGCGCGTCCCCGTCGCCCGCATCGAGCCTCCAGCTCCAGTGAAGCCACAGCCTCCCCATCGCGCCCGCCCGGCTGCAGGCATTGCGCCTGCAAGGCCCGCGCTGCACCCGCGCAACCGCCACCAGGGACGCTACGACTTCGGGCGGCTGGTGAAGGGGAGTCCCGCCCTGTCGGCGCATCTGGTGACCACGCCCCGAGGCGACACCAGCATCGACTTCAGCAGTCCCGCGGCAGTGCGGGAGCTCAACCGCGCGATCCTGCGCTGCGACTACGGCATCGCCCACTGGGACCTGCCGGACGGCGCGCTGTGCCCGCCCATCCCGGGACGGGCCGACTATCTGCACGGACTGGCGGACCTGCTGGCCGCGACAGGCGACGGCACGGTTCCACGCGGCGCGGCGATCCGCGCGCTTGATGTCGGCGTCGGCGCCAACTGCATCTATCCCCTCCTCGGGCAGGCCGAGTATGGATGGCGCTTCGTTGGCTCCGACATCGATCCGACTTCGCTCAAGGTGGCCGCGGCGATCGTGCAAGCCAACCGGCTCGAGAAGGCCATAGCGCTGCGCCTGCAGCCCCAGCACGGCAACGTGTTCCACGGCGTGGTGCGCGAGGGCGACTACTTCGACCTCACCCTGTGCAACCCGCCCTTCCACGCCTCCGCCCGCGAGGCGGCGGGCGCCAACCAGCGGAAGGTGCGCCAGCTCGGCAAGTCGGCTCGGCACCAGACGGGGAGCCAAACGCTGAACTTCGGTGGCCACGCACACGAGCTGTGGTGCGAGGGCGGGGAGCCCGAATTCCTCCGTCGGATGGTGAAGGAAAGCGCCGAATTCCCGGAGCAGGTGCGGTGGTTCAGTAGCCTGGTCGCCCGCGCCGAGCATCTCGCTGCAATGCGAAGCCAACTGCATCGGGTCGGCGCGGCGGCCGTGCGGGAGGTGCCGATGGCCCAGGGCAACAAGCAGAGTCGATTCATTGCCTGGACGTTCCAGAGCGTCGATCCGCACATGACGCGCGAGCCACCAGGACACCTGCCGCGCGACACCGCGTGACTACACTTGTGCGATGTGGGATCAGAACAGCGTGCGGGACAAGGTGGACAGTGGCGACGCAGGCGTCGCGGACGACCGGGCACTGCTGCGCGGCATCCTGGCCCACGATATCCGCCAGGACCTTCGGCGCCACCTGCGCCCGATGCTCGCCTGGTACCTGCTGTTCACCGCATTCGCGACGGTGGCGGCCGCGCCGCTGACGACCTGGTCCCTCGCCGCGCTGCTGCACTGGATCGAGGGGCCGCTCGCTGGCTACTTCGATGGCGTGCCCGCCGCCCTCCTGGCCCTCGCCTGGCTCATGCTGGCGGGTGCGCTCTCCTGGTACGTCGTGATGCTCCAGCAGGCCGGCATGCTGCTGGTCTCGGCCAGCCACGGCTGTCGCTACCGCACCGCCGCCGCGGCCCTGGTCGGCATGCTCCGGCGTGCGGGCCCCCTCGCCGTACTCGCTGCCTCGCAGGTCGTCGCGCATTCGATGTTGGCACTGCCGTGGCTGCTGGTCGGGATGGCGCTCTACGGATGGCTGCTCGGGTCCTACGATCTCTACTACGTGCTGATGGCGCGCCCCCGGGAGCTCTGGTGGTTCCTTGGCGCCTTCCTGCCCGTGCTGGTGGTCGGCCTCGTGCTGCATGCCACGCTGTACTTCCGGTGGTTGCTCGCCACGCCGGCACTGGTACTGGAAGGCCTGTCGCCGGTGGCGGCGCTCATCCGCAGCCGGCGGCTCACCCGCGGCCGACACCTGCGGATCGCCGTACTGGTGGTGGGCGTCGCACTGACCGTCGCGGCCATGCCGGTCGCCGTGACCGAGCTCTACGACCGTGCGGCCACGCCGCTGCTGGACTGGCTGCCGGACCACCGCGCAGTGGTCAACGCGGGCATGGTCGTCTACCTCACGCTTTATGCCACCACCGTACTGGGCGTGCTGCTGCTCGGGACCACCTTGAACACGCTCCTCGTACGTGCGCTGTTCCATCGCCTCGGCGGCGCCCTCGGCCGCCGCGTGGTCGAGGCCACGCCACCGCACCCGGGCCGGTTCGTCTGGGGCGCCGAACTGGCCTTCCTGGCCGTGGCGCTGGTGCAGGCATCCCTCGCCGTCACCAGCATGAACCTGCGCAACGAGGTGACCGTGACCGCACATCGTGGCGCCGCGCTGGTGGCACCGGAAAACACACTCGCGGCCTTCCAGGCCGCCATCGACGCCGGAGCGGACGCGATCGAGTTCGACGTACGGCTGAGCGCCGACGGCGTCGTGGTGGTGTTCCACGACAGCGATTTCCTGCGCGTCGCGGGGGACCCACGCGCCGTCGTGGATACCCCCCTCGCGGCCATGCGCGACATCGACGTCGGCAGCTGGTTCGACCCCGCATTCTCGGGAGAACGCATCGCGACACTGGCCGAGGTGCTGGCGTTCATCGATCGCCGGGCGCTCGCGCTGGTGGAACTCAAACCGGACCCGGTCAACGAGCAGGCGCTGCTGGATGCCACGCTGCGGGTGGTCGAGGGCGGGGGCTACGGGGACACCGTCACCCTCGCCTCGCTCTCGCCCGACCTGGTGCGCACGGCACGCGCCGCTGCACCCGAGGCGCGCCTGGCCCTGTTCGCCAACGCCGCGCTGCCGGGCATCGCGCGCAGGACGGACTTCGACATGCTGGGGCTCAACCACCTGCAGATCGATACCGCCGTCGTCGCCAACGCCCGCCGCCGCGGCTACATGCTGCAGGCATGGACGGTCAACGACCCGGACCGTATGACGCGCTACATGGATCTGGGCGTGGACGACATCAGCACCGACATGCCCGCCGAAGCGGTCCGGCTGCGCGCCGAGCGTGCTGCGCTGAGCGACGCCGAGCTGCTGCTGATGCGGCTGCACAGCTGGTTCCGGCGCTGAGGCACGCCGCCCCATCCACAGCCCTTCTGCGGCGGAATGTATAGTCGCCCGACATGGTGGGCACGGTGCCCCGCCACGAATCTCGGAGTGATGTCATGGGTCTTGTTCAGGCGGTGGTGGGTTCGGTCGGCAGCGCGCTCGCCGACCAGTGGAAGGACTTCTACACGGTTCCCGATGACCTGCCGGCAACGGCCGCCCTGTTCGCTGCCGTACCGCGCGGCACCAACGCCGGCCGCGGTTCGAATACGTCCGGTTCCTCGAACATCATCAGCAACGGCTCGAAGATCATCGTGCCCGAAGGCTACGGCCTGTTGCTGTTCCAGGATGGCGCCATCACCGGCTTCGCTGCCGAGCCGGGCGGCTACGAGTGGCGGTCGGACCACCTGGATTCGCAGTCGATCTTCGCGGGTGACGGCATCGTGTCGCCACTCATCAAGCAGAGCTGGGAGCGCTTCAAGTTCGGCGGCCAGCCGGGATCGCAACAGGCCGCGTTCTTCGTCTCGCTGAAGGAGCTGCCGGAGAACCGTTTCGGCACACAATCGGAGATCTACTGGGACGACGGGTTCCTCGGCACCCAGGTCGGCGCGGTGACGCGCGGCTCGTACACCCTGAAGATCATCGATCCGATCCTGTTCGTGAAGAACTTCGTACCGGCCCGTTACCTCCAGCCGGGCCAGGTGTTCGACTTTACCGACCTGGACAACGCAGCGGCCGGCCAGCTCTTCAACGAGGTGGTGGGCTCCCTCGCGCCGGCTTTCAGCCTGTATACCAACGACCCGGGCAAGGGCAATCGCATCACCAAGCTGCAGCAGGATTCGCTCGGATTCGCCAGGAGCCTGTCCACCGCGGTGGAGAACGCCTACCAATGGGAGTCCGATCGCGGGCTGGCCATCATCAAGACCGCTATTGTCTCCATCGAGTACGACGCCAACACGCGGGAGCTGCTCAAGACCGTGCAGCGTGCCGACGCCCTGGCAGGTGCAAGGGGTAACTCCAACCTGCAGGCGAGCATCGCCGCCGGCATGCAATCGGCAGGAGAGAACACCGGCGCGCCCGGCATCATGGGCCTGGGCATGGCCTCGGGCATGATGGGCGGCATCGGCAGCCTGCAGCAGCCGGTTGCGCCTGCGGCGCCGGCCGCTCCGGCTGCCCCCCCGGCCGACGACCCGATCGCCAGACTGACCAAGGCCAAGGAGATGCTGGATCTCGGCCTCATCACGCAGGCGGACTACGACGCGCTCAAGACCAAGACACTGGGTCTCTAGGCCGCGAGCAACCTGAGACCATGTCCAACGCCCCTACTCCGCCGCCCGCCCCGCCGGGACGCCCTGCCACCGGCCCGGGCTCGCCCCGGGATGTGCCCCCGGCGCCCGGCAGTTTCCCGGTTGACCCCGAGACCCTGCCTGACCCGATCCGCGAGGAACTGCTGGCGCCCGACCCGACCAGCATCGACACCTCCGCCGTGGAGCTCAAGGATGGCCTCAACCGCTGTCCCAAGTGCGGCGCGACCGACATCAGGCACAAGCCTGGCAGCGACATGCTGGTCTGCCTGTATTGCCGGAACGAATGGCATGGCCGGCGGATCGAGGAAGAGTTCGGCTTCGGCACCGGCCACGACGAGCTTGAAGGCACCATCATCGCGTCCGGAGCCCGGGACATCGAGGCCGACGCCGCCCACCTGATGAGCTTCAGATGCGCCGGTTGTGGCGCCGAGGTGACGGTCAATACCGAGAACGCCATGACGGCACGCTGCCACTGGTGCCGCCACGTTTTCGGCGTCAACGAGCAGGTTGCCAATGGCGCGGTACCCGACGCGGTGCTGCCCTTCCACATCCGGAAGGACGACGCGGTCGCACGCATCCGGCAATTCGTGGACAAGCGGCGGATGTTCGCGTTGAAGGCATTCAAGGAGGAATTCACGCCCGAAAACGTCATCGGCGTGTACCTGCCGTACATGATCGTCGACGGCAAGGCGAGCGTTGACGTTGCCGGCCAGGGCGAGATCGAGACACGCCGCTACTCCCGCGGCAGCGGTAACCAGAAGACGACCTACTACGACGCCGATGTCTATCAGGTCGGCCGGCACGTGGATTTCACCGTGGACGACCTGCCACTGGAGTCTTCCACCGAGCGCGGCAATCTGGACACGGGCGCCAACACCAACAACATCATCAATACGATCCTGCCCTTCGACACCAAGAACGCGGTGAAGTGGAACGCGTCCTTCCTGTCCGGCTACAGTTCGGAAAAGCGGGATCGGGACGTGGACCATTTGCATCCGCGCCTGGAAGACCAGTTGCTGTCGATCGCGCGCGCGCAGGTCGAAGGATCGGTCGGCCGTTATGATCGCGGCGTGCGCTGGGAAGAGGAAAGCCTCGACGTACACGGCACGCGCTGGGTGTCGATGTACCTGCCGGTCTGGCTGTACTCGTACCACCAGCCCGGCAAGAAGGGCGGGATGCTGCATTACATTGCGGTCAACGGCCGCACCGGAGAGACCATGGGCAGCGTACCGGTCCAACAATGGAAGCTGCTGCTGGCAGCGCTCACCGTCGGCACCTTCATCGAAGGTCTCGCACTGGCATTCCTGGTGGCAGCGGCATGATCGACGATGGCGGACTCTGGCTTCTCACACTTGGCCCGGCCGGTGCGGTGGGTCTGTACTGGGCGCTGTACCGGTATTACCGCAATACCGACAAGTCGCATGCGTTCGAGCATGAAACGGACATCGAAGCGTCACCGGTCAGCGGCACCGATCGGAAGGTCAGTGCCGTCAGCGGAACGCAGCGCTCACGCATCGATGGCGACAACGTGCGCCAGTACCGTAAACGCGTGCGTCGCACCCGGCGCGAGTCCGGGTAGTCACCTTCCCATTACCGCGCCTACCGTCAGCCGGCCGAGCGCTCCACGAGGATGCGCTCGGCCAGCCATTCGTTGTTTCCCAGCGGACGTACCTGGACGCGCACCTGGTCGCCGCGCTCCAGGTTCTCCGGGCGATAGCTGCGGCCCTGGTACTCGACGGTGGTACGGCTGTCGAAGCGCAGCCGGGTGGCGTTGCGGTAGCCGACGCGGTCCAGGCTGATCAGCTGGGCCCGCTCGTCTACGAAAGCCACCTGCCCGCTCAACTCCTGGTTTGGTCCCGCACCGAACCGATCGTCGTAGCCACGATCGTCGTAATCCCTGTCGTCGTAGCCGTCGCGACCGTAGCCGTCGTCGCGGTAGCCGCCGCCATAGCCGGTGTCGCGAACGTTCCGCACCACCTCGATGGTTCGCGCCCACGGCTCACGGCCCGCGTCGGCCACCTCGACACGGATCACGTCGCCCCGCTCCAGGCCCTCCACCGCGTGCTCGCGCCCCTGGTAGAAGAGCCGGGTGCGCTGGTCATAGCGCACTTCCCGCCGCTCGCCGCGTCCGCTGCGAGGGTCGTCGACCAGCAACAGGATGCGGCCATACCGGGTGTCGACAGCATCCACGGTCCCCAGGAGCTGGCGGCCATATGTCGAGGGATAGCCTGTTCCCGGTTGCCCGTAACCACCCCCGGCGGTGCCACCGGGGATGCCCGGACTGACACAACCCGCGAGGAGCAGCACGCTCATGGCCAGCATGATGCCGAGGCGGCGGCGGATCCCGTCGTTCATGGAATGCTCCTGACTCTTCGAAGAGGTGCCATATGGACCCGGGGCGCGTGAACGGGAGGTCTTCCAGGCCTGGCACGACCGGCGGCCGTTGAACCGCAGCTACGGCGACAACCAGCCAGGGGCGGGAATCTGCCGGTGCGCCTCGCTCAATGCCTGCGACCAGCGCTCCCGCATCATGCTGAAGTACTCGTCGCCCTCCTCGATGCGCTGTTCCACCACCCCATCGATGCTGTCGTTGCGGTAGACCAGCAGGTCCAGCGGCATGCCCACGCTCAGGTTGGAGCGCAGGGTCGAGTCCATTGAGATCAGCGCCAGCTTCACGCCCTCGCTCAACCCGAGGCCACGTGTCACGGCACGGTCGAGCATCGGCTTGCCGTACTTGTGCTCGCCGATCTGCAGGTAGGGCGTGTCCGTGGTGGCTTCGATGAAGTTGCCGGCGGCATACACATGGAAAAGGCGCAACGTGCGCCCTTCGATCTGCCCGCCGAGCATGATCGATACGTCAAAGCCCACGCCCTGCTGCTTCATCGCCTCGCCATGGGTCTTGTGGACGCGGCGCACGGCCTCGCCAACCAGTGCGGCGGCGCGGAACATGGTGGGTACGGTGTATATGGTCTCGACCTGCCCCGTTTCCGGATCCGGCAGGCCCTCCTGGATCAGGTTGAGCACCGCCTGGGAGATTGCCAGGTTGCCAGCCGTCAGCGTGGCGATCAGGCGCTCGCCGGGCTGGTGGAACTTCTGGAGCTTGGAGAAGCAGGAGATGTTGTCGAACCCGGCATTGGTGCGGGTATCACCCAGCATCACCAGGCCTTCGTCGAGCAGCAGGCCAACACAATAGGTCACTCGGTCACTCCCAACTGCAATGCAGGCTGCGAACGTTACTGCGAAGTCTGCGCGGACTGCGTGATGCGCACGTCCACCTCGAGGGTCTCGTCGCCACCGCCACGACGGAGTCCACGGACAGGGGCGGCGTCACGGTAGTCGCGGCCGCACGCCACGCGCACGTAATGTTCGTCCGGCGAGACGCGGTTGGCCGGGTCGAACCCCACCCAGCCGAGCCCGTCGACGAACAGCTCCGCCCAGGCATGGCTGGCGGCCGCGTCGTCCGCCTCCATCGGGCACAGGTAGCCACTGACATATCGCGCCGGGTAGCCGAGGTGGCGGGCCGCGGCGATCAGCACCTGGGCGTGGTCCTGGCAGACGCCCGTACCGGCCTCGAAGGCCTCGGCGGCACTGGTGCAGGCGTCGGTGGTGTCGCTGACGTAATCGACTTTGTCGCGCACGGCATTGGCCAGGCGGTGCAGGCGTTCCAGGCCCTCGCCCTCGCCCGCTGCGGCATCGGCCAGGGCGATGATGCCCGGCGACGGCAGGGTCAATGGCGTGGGCTTCAGGAAGAACATCGGCGGTAGCCCGCCCGCGTCATCACCATGCACGCCGCTGCGGTCGAGGGTGCGCACTTGGGCATGCACGGCCAGGTGCAGCTCGTTCACCTGGCGGTCGATGGCGTGGGTGGCGACCGGGTTGCCGAAGCCATCCACGCCGGTGGGCTGCAGCACCTTGCCATCCACCTCCACGCGCCAGCTCTTGACCTGCTGGCTCTCGCTGGGCGCGGGCCACATGCGCAGGGCCTGCACCACCAGCCAGGCGGCCTGGCCATAGTGGTAGCGCGTGTGGTGCGTGACGGAGAGCTGCATCAGAAAAGATGTCCCTTGGCGATTCCCGCACCCAGGTCACGGGTGCGATCGATCACATCGGTGAGGTACTCGTGCAGGCCGTCCTCGATGACCTTGTCGGCGCGCGCGAAGCGCAGCTGGGCATACATGGTGTGGGCCTGGCGGCGGGCATCGGCGGCCAGCTCCGGATCCTGCGCCTCGATGGCATCCAGGTGCTGGGTGATCTGCTCGTAGCAGAACGCCAGCGAGCGCGGGAACACCGCGCGGGAGATCAGCAGCTCGGCCACGTGCGCCGGCTGTACCCGCCCCTTGAACAACACCCGGTAGGCACGCCGCGCGCCGACCACCCGCAGGATCGCCAGCCACTGGTAGTAGTCCACCACGCCGCCGACATCCTTCACGTCCGGCAACTGCACGTGGTACTTCACGTCCAGCAGGCGAGCGGTATTGTCCGCGCGCTCCAGGAACTGCCCGGTACGGATGAAGTGGTAGCTGTCGCGCCGCAGCATGCCGTTGGAACACACCCCATGGAACAGGCCCACGCGCGCCTTCACCCAGTCCAGGAACTCGGCCAAGCGGTCGGCATCCAGCGGCGCCCGGGTGAAGTCGGCCAGCTCCTGCGAGGTCTGGTTCACCGCTTCCCACATCTCGGTGGTCAGCGTGGTGCGCACCGAGCGGGCATTGCGGCGGGCGGTCTCGATGCAGTTGGCGATCGATGAGGGGTTTGCGCGATCGAAGGCGAGGAACTGGATGACACTGGTCTCGTCGGCCGGCTGACCCGAGGCTTCCAGGCCTTCCTCGCAGCCGGCGGCGACCAGCGCCGATTCCCACTCACTGCTGCGGTTGCTGTCCACGCGCACGGCGTTCATGTGCCCGGCCACCTGCAGCAGGCGCGCCACGTAGTCTGCCCGCTCCATGTAGCGGGCCAGCCAGAACAGGTCACCGGCGGTGCGCGCGAGCATCATTCCTCCAGCACCCAGGTGTCCTTGGTGCCGCCGCCCTGCGACGAGTTCACCACCAGCGAACCCTCGCGCAGCGCCACCCGGGTCAGGCCTCCGGGCACTACGCGCACCTTGTCGCTGCCCGACAGCACGAAGGGCCGCAGGTCCACGTGCCGCGGCGCCACGCCGGATTCAACAAACGTCGGCACCGTGGACAGCGCCAGCGTGGGCTGGGCGATATAGTTCTCCGGCTTGGCCTTCAGCAGCGCACGGAAATCCTCCAGCTCCTGCTTGCTGGCGTGCGGGCCGACCAGCATTCCGTAACCGCCGGAACCATGCACCGCCTTCACCACCAGCTCATCGAGGTGGTCGAGCACGTACTTCAGCTCGTCCGGCTTGCTGCAGTCATGCGTGGGCACGTTGGACAGCAACGGCTCCTCGCCCAGGTAGAAGCGGATCATCTCCGGCACGTGCATGTAGACGGCCTTGTCGTCGGCGATGCCCGCGCCCACGGCGTTGGTGATGGTCAGGTTGCCGGCGCGGTTGGCGAAGTGCAGCCCGGCGGCGCCCAGCGCGGACTCGGGGCGGAACACCAGCGGGTCGAGGTAGTCGTCATCGATGCGGCGGTAGATGACGTCAACGCGCTCCAGCCCGGCGGTGGTGCGCATGTAGCAGACATCGTTGCGTACCAGCAGGTCCGCGCCTTCGACCAAATCGATACCCATCTCGTCGGCCAGGAAGGCGTGCTCGTAGTAGGCGCTGTTGTGGATGCCCGGGGTCAGCAGGACCACGGTGGGCTCGCCATGGCAGTTGGGCGGCGCGACCGAACGCAGGGTCTCCAGCAGCTCGTCGGCATAGTGCGCGACCGGCGCCACCCGCGCCTGGCGAAACAGCTCCGGGAACAGGCGCTGCATCACTTCGCGGTTTTCCACCATGTACGACACGCCGGAAGGCGTACGGCAATTGTCCTCGAGCACGTAGTAGTCATCGGGCCCGGTGCGCACCATGTCGATGCCCGAGATGTGCGAATACACCCGCCCCGGCAGGTCCAGGCCGTTCATTTCCGGCCGGAACTCGTCGTTGTGCAGGATCAGGCGTTCGGGAATCCGACCGGCGCGGATGATGTCGCGGTCGTGGTAGACATCGTGAAGGAAGGCGTTGAGCGCCTTGGCCCGTTGCTCCAGACCCTGCCGCAGGCGCTGCCATTCGGCCTGCGCCATCACCCGGGGGATCAGGTCGAAAGGGATGAGCCGTTCCGCGTCACCACCTTCGGTATAGACGGCAAAGGTGATGCCGATGCGGCGGAACAGCACCTCGGCTTCGCGACGCTTGAGCGCCAGTTGCTCGGCCGGGGCCGACTTCAACCAGGCGTCTATCAGCGAATAAGGCGGCCTGATGTCATCGGGCCAACCCATTTCGTCGAAGATCGGTGGGGTGCTGGGCATCGGGATCCAAGTGCAGCGTTGGACCCATCATGCACCGCCGGATGTAAACAAAATGCACCCACTCAGGTACCAGGCAGTGGCCGGTGCTCATCCTGGTCGCGCGTCATCAAGCTGACGAAGTAGATCGCGGCCCATGCGGCGGCGAAGCCCGGGATGATCTCGTACACGCCCGGCCCTCCCATGAAGCTCGCGTTCCAGCCGAGCAGGATCCAGCCGATCACCGTGGCCGCACCCACCACCAGGCCGGCGACGGCGCCAGTGCCGGTCATGCGCGGCCACGTCAGCGCCAGCACGATCAACGGACCGAAGGCTGCACCGAACCCGGCCCATGCATTGCTGACCAGGTCCAGCACCTTGGAGTCCGGATCCCATGCGAGGAAGGCGGCCACCAGGCCGACCAGCAGCACGCTGATCCGCCCCACCAGCACGGTTTCCTTTTCGCTGGCGTCCTTGCGCAGGAACAAGCGGTAGAAATCCTCCGTCAACGACGAGGAGGCCACCAGCAACTGGCTGGAGATCGTGCTCATCACCGCCGCCAGCAGCGCCGCGAACAGGAAGCCGGTCACCAACGGGTGGAACAACAGGTCCGCCAGCACGATGAAGATGGTTTCCGGGTCGGCGACCTCCAGCCCGTTGCGCACTGCGTAGGCACGCCCGAAGATGCCCAGGCTGATCGAGCCGATTACCGAAATGGCCATCCACGACATGCCGATATTGCGGGCCCGTGGGACGTCCTTGACCGACCGCAGCGCCATGAAGCGGACGATGATGTGCGGCTGCCCGAAGTAGCCAAGCCCCCAGGCGATGGCTGATACAAAGCCCACCGCCGTGAGCCCCGAGAACCACGAGAGATAGTCCGGCCCTGCGGCGGCCAGCGTCTCCGAGGCGCCAGAGATGCCCCCACCACCCGGCCCGAACAGCACCACCACGGGCATGATGATCAGGGCGAGCATCATGATCACGCCCTGGACGAAGTCGGTCAGGCTGACGGCGAGGAAGCCGCCGATGACGGTGTAGGCCAGCACCACGCCGAGTGTCAGTGATACGCCCATCGCGTAGTCGCTCATGAAGTCGGACTGGAGTACCGCGCTGAACGCGCTCTGGGCGAGCTTGCCGCCTGCCACCAATCCGGACGCGGTGTAGACGGAGAAGAACACCACCACGATCAGCGCCGAGACGACGCGCAGTGCCAGCGCCCTGCTGGGGAATCGGTTGGAGAGGAACTGCGGGATGGTGAGGCTGTTGTTGTAGCGCTCGGTCTGCTCGCGCAGGCGCGGCGCCACTACGATCCAGTTCACCAGCGCGCCCAGGGTCAGGCCGATGCCGATCCACGCCGAGACCAGGCCGCTGACGTACAGCGCGCCCGGCAGGCCAAGCAACAACCAGCCGCTCATGTCGGATGCGCCGGCGGAGAGCGCCGCGACCGAAGGCAGCAGCTTGCGCCCGCCGAGGGTGTACTCCTCGGACGACGAGGTCGAGTTGCGGTACGCGTAGAAGCCAATCCCCAGCATCAACGCGAAGTACAGGCCCAAACTGATCCAGACACCAATCGCCATAAGTCCCCACTTCTGCAACGGCTATGGGCAAGCACCCATAACGTTGCAGTCAATCACAGGGGATGTTGCAGAAGCAAACCGGTGTTGGCGACGGCCCTCCCGCTGCCATGGAGCCGGGCGCGTAGCCACCGCTGCCGCCTCTGCTAGATTCGCAAGGCCCCGACGCATCGTGCGTCGCCTTCTTCCCGGCCACAGGAACCCACCGATGACCCGATCGCGGATTGCGCACACTGCTTCGCCCCCTGCACGAACCTTGCGTGTGCGTCCGCCCCTCCTGCTCGCCGCCCTGCTGGCCGCGCCGTTCGCGCCGGCCGTGGCGCAGGTCAGCATCGTCAACCCCGGTGCGCCGGGCGCGGATCCGCGCGTGCTCTCCGCCGACGACGCGGTGCAGATCGCCGGCTCCCGCTATTCGCAGGCGGACGTGCGCTTCATGCAGGACATGATTCCCCACCACCACCAGGCGTTGGAACTCGCGGCACTGGTCGGGGAACGCACCAACTCGCCGACCCTGATCGAGGCGGCCGGGCGCATCGAGGCCTCGCAGCGCGACGAAATCAAGTTCATGCAGCAATGGCTGGCCGAGCGAGGAGAGCGTGTGCCGGACCCACGGGCACACGCGGCCATGCACGCCTCGCACGCGATGGCCGGCATGGTGTCGCCGGAAGACATGGCGGCACTGGCCGCGGCCGAAGGCTCCGATTTCGACCGCCAGTTCCTGCAACTGATGATCAGCCACCACGCCGGTGCACTGGAGATGGTCGAGGACCTGCTGGAGCAGTCCGGCTCGGCCTACGACCCGACGCTGTTCGAGTTCGTCAACGACGTCAGCAATGATCAGGCCGCCGAGATCGAGCGCATGAGCGCCCTGCTGGCCGACGTCGGCAGCGATCCGCGCACCGGCCTGGCCGCCGGCTTCCGCAACGCCGGGGAAGCCATCTCCAACCTGCAGCTAGTCGCGTCGCTGCCGAAGCCCGCCGGCTTCTTCGACCCCGAGAACCCGGCCGGGCTGCCGCTCGAGCCCGAGAAGGACGAGGACGAGAAGGAAAAGGACGAAGAAGCGCTCGCCAAGCAACAGCGCGACCAGGCGTTCAAGCGCTACAAGGGCGAGTCCACCGGCAAGGCGCGGCGTGGGCTGCTGAGTTTCGCCAACACCGACATGGCGTTCTCCGGCGACGTGCTGGTGGTCGGCAACTACCACGGCTTCAACGCCTACCGGCTGGGCGCCGACGGCGTGCCGACCTTGGCCAGCTCGGTGGTCTGCCCCGGGGGCCAGGGCGACGTGTCCATCGTCGGCGACCTGCTGCTGATGTCGGTCGAGGAAACCCGCGGCCGGCTGGACTGCGGCCTGCAAGGCGTCATCGAGGACGTCTCGAAGGAGCGCTTCCGCGGCCTGCGCATCTTCGACATCAGCGACCTTGCGCGGCCGAAGCAAGTCGGTGCCGTGCAGACCTGCCGTGGTTCGCATACCCACTCGGTGGTCTCCAGCGACGAGGAGCGCATCGTGGTCTACAACTCCGGCACCGCCTCGGTCCGCGAGCAGGACGAGCTGGAGCGCTGCGTCGACGAGCTCGCTGGCGACCAGCGCACCGCGCTGTTCCGCATCGACGTCATCGAGATCCCCGCCGCCGACCCTTCCAGGGCCCGGATCATCGACAGCCCGGCGGTCTTCGCCGACGACGAAACCGGCACATTGGCCGGCCTGTGGCGCGGCGGAGACCACGGCGATCAGACCCAGGAAACCAACAAGACCGACCACTGCCATGACATCACGGTGTTCCCGGAAGGCAACATCGCGGCAGGCGCCTGTTCGGGCAACGGCATCCTGTTCGACATCACCGACCCGATGAAGCCCACGCGCATCGACGCGGTGATCGACCCCGGCTTCGCCTACTGGCACTCGGCCACCTTCAACAACGATGGCACCAAGGTCATCTTCACCGACGAATGGGGCGGCGGCTCGCGCCCGCGCTGCCGGGCGTCGGACCCGCGCAACTACGGCGCGGACGCCATCTACGACATCGTCGACGGCAAGCTGGTCTTCCGCAGCTACTTCAAGCTGCCGGCGCCGCAGACGGTCACCGAGAACTGCGTCGCCCACAACGGTTCGGTGGTACCGGTGCCGGGCCGCGATCTGTTCGTCCAGGCCTGGTACCAGGGCGGGCTGTCGGTCATCGACTTCACCGATTCGGCCAACCCGTTCGAGATCGCCTATTTCGACCGCGGGCCGGTTGATGCCGAGAAACTGATCACCGGCGGGTTCTGGTCGGCGTACCACTACAAGGGGCGCATCTACGGCACCGAGATCACCCGCGGGCTGGACGTGCTGGCGCTGGAGCCGAGCGAGCACATCACAGAGAACGAGATCACCGCCGCCGCGCTGGCTGCCGGGGACGCCGTGTTCAACCCGCAGCAGCAGTTCGCGGTCACCTGGCCAGCGTCGCCAGTCGTGGCCGAGGCCTATGTCGACCAGCTCGCACGCAGCGGCTCGATCGAGGCTGGCCTGGAGGCCGAGCTGCGGTCGGCGCTGGACGCTGCCCGCACCGCGCTGGCGGGCCCTGCGCCGACCGCGGACCGCGCCCTTGCCAGCCGCTTGCAGGCGCTTGCCGGTTCGGTGTCCAGTGTCTCCGATGCCGAAGGCCGCGACGCCCAACGCCGGGCATCGCTATCGGCACTCCTGAAGGAATTGGCGGCAAAGTTGCGATAGCCGCCGCCTGCCCTCAGGCCGCACCCGCGTAGGGGAAGCCCCGTCGGCGCTGGCCTCCAAGCCACGCCGATGACATTGCCATGTCGATTCATGGGCCCGCCGCTCGTCGACATATACAAGCGGGCGCCCCGCCCGCCCCGGCAACCCTGAGTAGACACCCATGATTCCCAAGAACACGATCTGCCTGTGGTACGAAGGCGATGCGCTGGAAGCCGCCAGGTTCTACGCCGAAACCTTCCCCGACGGCTCGGTCGACGCCGTGCATCACGCGCCCGGCGACTACCCCGCCGGCCAGCAGGGCGACGTCCTGACCGTGCAGTTCACCGTGATGGGCATCCCCTGCCTCGGACTGAATGGCGGTCCCACGTTCAAGCACAGCGAGGCCTTTTCCTTCCAGGTCGCCACCGACCACCAGGCGGAAACCGACCGCCTGTGGAACGCGATCGTCGGCAACAGCGGACAGGAGAGCGAGTGCGGCTGGTGCAAGGACAAGTGGGGCCTGTCGAGGCAGATCACTCCGCGCGTCCTGATCGCGGCGATCACCGACCCTGACCCGGCGGCGGCCAAACGTGCCTTCGACGCGATGATGACGATGCGCAAGATCGACATCGCCGCCATCGAAGCGGCGCGGCGCGGGTGACCGCGGCCAACCCCCGCCGGACCGCGACTGAGCCCCGGGGGTCCCACCAGGGCGGGGCCGGCCCAACCGGCCCCTGCTTTCGTTGATAATTGCGCCCTGATGACAGCCGGCGCGCCTGCCGGCCACCACTCCAAGGGACCCCCTCATGGCTAACAGCTTCGTCGCCAGTCTTTTCGGCCGATCGCCGGTCCGCCCGTTGCAGAAGCATTTCCGGGAGGCCGCGGCCTGCGCGCGTGAGCTCGTGCCGTTCATGGAGGCCGTGCTGCGCAGCGACTGGGACGCCGCGACGGTATCGCGCGACCAGATCGTCGCCAAGGAGCAATCCGCGGACGACATGAAGAAAAGCGTGCGCCTGAACCTGCCCGACAACCTCTGGATGCCGGTGGCGCGCGCCGACCTGCTCGACCTGTTGATGGTCCAGGACCGGGTGGCCAACACCGCCAAGGACGTCTCCGGCATCGTCATCGGCCGGAACATGGCTTTCCCCACCGAGATCGGCGAACCATTGATGAAGCTGGTGCGCCGCTGCATCGATGCCGTGGACCAGGCCGAGCGCAGCGTCTCCGAGCTCGACGAACTGTTCGAGACCGGCTTCCGCGGCGCAGCGGTGGAGGTGGTGGAAGACATGATCGGCCAGCTCGATGCCATCGAGGACGACACCGATCAGCTGCAGGCCGAAGTCCGCGCCGCCCTGTTCGTGCGCGAAAAGGACCTGCCGCCGGTGGACGTGGTGTTCATGTACCAGGCCATCGAGTGGATCGGCGAGGTCGGGGACTACGCCCAGCGCGTGGGCAGCCGCCTGCAACGCCTGCTCGCCCGCTGAGGACCTGACCATGGACCAGATGACCCTCTACATCGCGCTGGCCGCGGTCTTCGGCCTTTACATGGCCTGGGCGATCGGCGCCAACGACGTCGCCAACGCCATGGCCACCTCCACGGGTGCCAAGGCGATCAGCTTCAAGCAGGCGGTGATCATCGCCGCGGTGTTCGAGTTCGCCGGCGCCGTGCTCGCCGGCGGCAACGTCACCTCGACCATCCGCAGCGGCATCGTCGATGCCAGCCTGTTGAGCGGCACGCCGGAACTGATGATCTACGGCATGCTCGCCTCGCTGCTGGCCGCCGCGGTATGGCTGAACGTGGCCTCCAAGTTCGGCTGGCCGGTCTCGACCACCCACTCCATCATCGGCGCCATCGTCGGCTTCGCCGCGGTCGGCATCGGCATGGAGGCGGTGCAATGGGGCAAGGTCGGCCAGATCGTGATGAGCTGGGTGGTGTCGCCGCTGGTCTCCGGCGTGATCGCCTTCGTCATCTTCCGCACCGTGCAGATGCTGATCCTCGACCGGGCCGACCCCATCGAGCGCGCCCGCCGCTGGGTGCCGGTCTACATGCTCGTCGCCGCCTTCCTGGTGGTGATGATGACGCTCACCAAGGGGCTGAAGCATGTCGGGCTGGACCTGACGACGCCGCAGAACGTGGCCATCGCCACGGTCATCTCGATCATCGTCGCGGTAGCGGGCAAGTTCATCATCGACCGCATCAAGGTCGACCCGGCTGCCGATCGCAAGTTCCGCTTCGCCACCGTGGAGCGCATTTTCGGCGTGCTGATGGTGATCACCGCCTGCTCGATGGCCTTCGCACACGGCTCCAACGACGTCGCCAACGCCGTGGGCCCGGTGGCAGCGGTGATCTCCGTCGCCACGACCGGACTGGTCGAAGGCGAGTCGGCGGTGTCCCCATGGGTGCTGCTGCTGGGCGGCGGCGGCATCGTGCTGGGCCTGGCCACCTACGGCCGCCAGGTGATGCAGACCGTCGGCACCCAGATCACCGCGCTGACCCCGAGCCGTGGGTTTGCCGCCGAGATGTCGGCCGCCAGCACCATCGTGCTCGCCTCCAGCACCGGCCTGCCGATCTCGACCACGCACACCCTGGTGGGCGCCGTCCTGGGCGTGGGCATGGCCCGCGGCATCTCGGCGATCAACCTCACCGTGATCCGCAACATCTTCCTGTCGTGGCTGATCACCGTGCCCGCCGGCGCCGTGCTGTCGGTGATCTTCTTCTTCATCCTGCGGGCGGTGCTGTAGGGGGACGCGCCTGCTGGTCAACGGGAGACGGATCTCTCAAAGCAGTACTTCCAGCCCCTTGCGGTCGATCAGGTCGAGCAGTTTCAGTGATGGACCGCTCGGCCGCTTGGCTCCAATCTCCCATTGCCGCACGGTAGAAGCGCTGGTGTTGAGCACGCCAGCGAACACCACCTGGCTCAGCCGATGGCGCGACCGCAGCTCGCGGATGCGTTCGGCGGGCCAGTCTGCAACCGGCGCGAGGCAAAGCGCATCGAATTTACGCATGCGCCGCGCATCGATGAAAGCCGCAGCATGGAAATCCTGCGCGGTCTCGTGGACCTCGTCCAGGATGCGGCTAGTGGTTCGCGCCTTGGTCATGGGGAATTTCCTTGAGTAGCAGTTGTGTCACTTGAGCGTCCAATTCGGCAGCCGACAGATCCAGCAAGGTCCTCGCCAGAGCCTGCAGGGCTTCAAGCTCGCGCCGCGTGATGCTGCTCCGTTCGTTCTTTTCGAACCCGAACACGAAGAACCATCGATCACCACGGTTGGTCGCTACCAACGTCCTTGCACCGCCACGCTTGCCCCGGCCGGCGATGGGGACCCGCTTCTTGACTACGCTCCCGCCGAGATCCGCATCTACGAGGCCAGCCGACATTTCCGCGACCGCAACCGATAGCGCCGCTTCCGATACCGCGCTCCTGCGCAGCCACCGCACAAACGCGCGGGTCATGAAGATCCGTTTCATGACGTGACTATAACACTTAGAGTTATAGATAGAACAATGCCGCGGGCCAGACAGCCGCGGTAATACCA